>Ga0209223_10004582_pt1 | contig 12544 bp, 6 predicted proteins | sample COG_06_FD_184750 | JGI IMG/M metagenome (GOLD analysis project Ga0209223, IMG submission 184750) | Pelagic Microbial community sample from North Sea - COGITO 998_met_06 (SPAdes) (version 2) | ecosystem: Environmental > Aquatic > Marine > Neritic zone/Coastal water | place: Helgoland, sampling...
CTCCAGTGGGCATGGATGTCAACGATGCCGGGCATAATTGTTTTGCCGCGCATATTAATAATGGTGGCTGATTGAGGGATTTTTACTTTGCCAGATTTACCCACAGCCTGAATGCGATTGCCGCGAATCAGTATATCGCCATTTTCAATAACCCTGTCGCCATCCATAGTGATAATGCGGGCACCTTGCAGAGCGATATCATTCTCAGGGGTGCTGCGGGGCTGCTGCACCAGTACATTAAGTTCGCTGACCACATCTGAATCAATAGACTTGTGGTACAGGGTAGTGCCCGCAGACCAGGATATGGTCTGTGAATCTCCCCAGGAAAAATGGTCACTGCCCAGCGTGGTAATTTTGCTAAATGCAGTGTCCTGATATGTATGGCCTTCTGAGGCCGGTGCAGCATAAACATTAATGGACGCCTGTTCGGCTGGCACTGCCGACATATCGATAAGATAAAGCTGACTGGCGACTGCTGCCACTGCGTGCTGGCCATTGGGACTTAACAGGATATCGTTGGCCATAGCGGGATAGCCGGCTGGATTAGCTAGACCCATCACCCGCAGGTGGGTCTTCTTATCGCTACCATCCAGCTTCCATGAGCTTAGTCCCAGGCGCGGGGAATAGGCGTAAAAGCGTTGTGGGTTCTCACTAAAATGCACTCGCACCGCGCCGCCTGCTGGAGCTATAGCGACGGATTCGCCACCACTGCTGTCGAGGCTGACAATCTGTTCGGCCCTGGCAAGATCGCCGCGGGTGTTTTCCAACCGTGAAATTTTGGGTGCCTGCACTGCCAAAATAGTCTGGCCGTCTGGGGCCCAAACTGGGTCGCGGTAGTAGGCATTATCAGCTGTTAGTTTTTCCGCCGGGCCGCTGCCATCGGCGGGAACCTTCCACAGGGCACCACCCTTTGCAGCACTCCAGGTAACATAGGCCAGCCATTGGCCATCTGCTGACCAGGCTGGGTGAAACTCACCAAAATGTTCCCTGGATGTCAGTTTGCGCGGACTCTGGTCGGCAATCTCCATGCGGTAGAGACGGCCAAAGGCGGAGAAAGCATATTGCGAACCGTCGGGCGAGATAACAGCGCCCTTGGCCAGCCGCGCAATAACTGGCCCCTGATCAATACTGACTTGAGTATTAACCCTGGGTTCAACCGCTATGGCTATATTAGCGTTAAACGGAATAGGGTTTACTTGGCCGTCGCTGAGGCGTACTCGGTGAATTTTGCCACCATAGGCTATCACCAGTGCATCATTGTCTGGGGTAAAGGAAAAGCCCGGCAGCAGGTCGCGGGATGCCCAGGATTGCAGCGCATTAAAACCGATGTCCTGTATTAACCAACGTTCTTCATCAGTCTCCAGATTGCGCAGTCGCAGCCCAGTTTTGTTGTTATGCAGTGCGGCAAAGGCCAGCCAGTTACCATCGCTGGACGGCATTGGTTTAAATGCAGGAACGCTGTTATCAGTTATCGGGCTGATGGTACCACTTTGTAGATCAACATTCATAATCGCTGTGTGGGGGCCGGCGCTGTTGAGAGCACGATGTCGTGGGGTTGCGGCGGTGAAGAAGAGTTCGCTGTTATTGGCTGATGGCTGTGGCCCATAGGCGCCTGGAGGAAAGGCGGAAACAAACGCCGAACCGCGACCCATATTGGGTGTGGTTATTTTTTCGGGCTCACCGCCATCTATGGAGTAAGCCCAGAGTTCAATATTGGTGCTCATGCTGCGGCGGCTGGCCAGTTGGGAAACATAAATGGTTTTGCCGTCGCGGGACCAGACGGGCGAAATCAACTCACCGTCAGTACGTTGGCTTAACTGTGTAAGACCACTGCCATCGGCATTGGCCAGCCACAGGTTGTCTTCGCCGCTGCGATCACTGACAAATACCAGCTGTTTGCCATCGGGCGAAAAGCGCGGCTGCGAGGCAAAATCACGGCCATCAATAATTGACTTAGCGTTACCACCGGTGATGGGCAATTGATAAATATCGCCGAGCAATTCAAATACCAGGTACTCGCCGCTTGGCGCAACATCCAGCGACATCCAACTGCCTTCATTGGTCTCAAAGTTGATGCTGGTCGATGGGTTTTTCGGGTACATGGCTACGGCGATAAAAACTAACAGGAACATTACCAGCAGGCTCGGTAATAAAAAGTCGTGTGAAAACTGACCTCTGGCTCTGTTGCTCATTTACTGTTCCCGTAAATCATTTCAACGGTATCAAATACTCGGTTAACATTGCCTGCAAAGTGGTAATTGCACAGAGATACCATGATTTCATTGGTCTCCTGAATGCGATAGGGCGCGGAGATAAAGCCAACAAACCCGCCACTGTGGCCAAACAATGTTTTACCACCAAATTGCAAATACATATTGCCGAAGCTGTACTCTGCGGGCCAGGTTCTGTATTTGGCCGGCACTTCGTTATAGCTGGCTGGGGTCGTCAGTATCTCAATTAGCTTGTCTCCGCCGGGCAGCCGGTTGTCGGCAAAATTGTTGTACCAGATCACCAGATCGCCGACGGTTGAGAACACGCCGCCATCGCCAACCACTTCCAGATTGGTATTGTGTAGTTGCCACTGACCATTAGCTTTTAAATAACCATCGGCGCGATGTTTGATCAGTTGGCGATGGTTGTCGTGAAAATGGGTGTTGTTCATTCCCAGAGGTTTAAAAATATTCTCCTTAGCAAATTTGCGCATGGTCTGGCCGCTGACCGCTTCTACGGCCTGGGCCAGTAGCAGATAGGCTGAATTGCTATAGGCGTATTGGCTGCCGGGTTCGAAATCGAGGCGATTCATGCGATAGAGATAGTCGAAAACTTCTTCACCAGGATAGAAATTACCGTCCAGATTGCCGTAAACCGCTGCCAAAATTGGCATGTAGTCCTGAATTCCACTGCTGTGATTGACCATCTGACGAATCGTTACCGGCTTACCATAGTCGGGTAAATCTGGCAGTACTGTGTGAATGTCGGCATCCAAATCCAATTTGCCCTGCAGCGACAGCATGGCGATGCTGGTGGCGACAAACTGTTTGCTGGTAGAGCCAATTCGGAAAACCGTGGTCGCGTCGATAGCAATATCGTGCTCCAGATTGGCCATTCCAAACTGGCGCTGGTAAAGAAGTTTGCCATCGCGGGCATAGCCGACTGCGCAGCCGGGGACATCGTTGCGATCGAGGTCAATGAAATGCTTCTCTACTGCTTGAGCGATAGTTTCCACGCTCGCCAGTTCTGCAGTAGCGGTGCTTGTAATCAGGGCTAATAATACTGTCAGCAATGTTTTTGTCATATTGGTGGATCCTTAATCATGGCCATACCTGAATCTGTTAGATGTACTAAACCTGGCAAGAGCGCTAGGAGCTGCTTAATATAAGGTCATTTAAGAATCTCGATCAGCTCTACCTCAGTGGTCAATGTTTCGCTGGGGCCAATGGGCCCAGCGCCCTCTTCACCATAACCTAGATGAGGCGGAGCATAGAAAATCCACTTGGCCCCTTCGCGCATCATCGTCAGAATCTCTCTCATGCCAGGCCTGACTTTGCCGACGGGAAAGTCTATGGGTTTGCCGCGTTTAAATGAGCTGTCGAACTCCTCGCTGTTTAGCAAGGTGCCGCGATAATGGACTCTGGCGATATCCTCGTTGCTGGGACGTTGGCCGCTGCCTGGTATCAATACCTTATACAGAAGTCCACTGTCGGTGGTCATTATTCCCGGCTCCAGGGCTTTCTCTTTTAGAAAGGCCGCACCCGCAGCCTGATTTTTTTTCGATAGTGCCTGCCAGCGAGTCTCGAACGCTGCAATCTTTTCGCGCTTAAGGAGAACGATGCGCATATATTCGGTCGAAGATAAATCTGGTTGCACACCGTCCTGTTCGTCGCGAATCGCCTGGGCCACCATGTCTGGATCCAGCATAAAGCCTTGCTTGCTGTGCTTCTCGTACATATCGAGACCCAGCACATAACTTAATTTCTGGCTGTCGCTGGTGTTGTTTAGATTAACGTTTGCACGGGTGGGATCTGAGTCAGCCACTGTGATCTGAGGTAGCAGCAGAGCGCTGAGACAGGCGAATCTGATTAGCATAGGGACAACCTCGAAAGAGCTTAATGGATAATATGTTAACCTTAATAGAGCCTTCGATCAATCTGATCGAACAGGGCCTTGGCGACGACCTGTTATGTCGATTGCCCTGCGCTGGGCTGCCGTTGCCCATAGATAATCTAGGCTGGCGGCGTGCAGGCGCTGACAATAACGCAATCCACATCGCCAATATTGCGCATTCTGTGTTCCAGATGGACCGGGAATAAATAGCCTTCATTGGGTTTCAGTATCCGGGTGCGGCCGTTCACAGTGAGCTCGACTTCTCCTTCGATCACAAAACCACCTTCCTCGCCAGAGCGGCAGCGGTAGGGGGTGCTTGCGGTTTCAGCGCCCGGTGGATAGCGCTCCAGCAGAATTTGCAGGGGAAGGCCATTTAGGTTCTGCCCTATTTGCAGCAGTGATACACCGCCGGAGCCGACTTCCAGAAGATCTTCTCTAGAATAGAAAAAGTCTACTTCACCTTCCTGGTTTTCTGAAAAAAAGTCAGACAATGTCATTGAAATACTGTCGAGTATTTGCCGCAGCGTACCTATAGAAGGGCTGATTTTGTTGCGCTCAATAAAGGATACGGTGCCATGAGTCAGACCTGCTTTTTCGGCAAGCTGCCTCTGGGAGAGGCCATAGCGCTTGCGCAGAGTTTTTAATTTTTCGCCGACATCTTGAGTGGGTTTGTCGTCCATATTTTTTCTGCTCATTGTTTGAGACATTAATTATCGTGCACCTACTAGGGGCCAGTGCGACGCAGAATCTTTCATCTTTGGCAGGCGCACCAGGCAGGGTCAAAAGCCATTATACGCGACTTTTCATAGGACATTTAACGGGATTTTCATCTGGACGCCTCACCACTTGCTGGCCTAAATAAGCAGTTGCCATTAGGTTTTGGCTAATATATTATCCTAAACTAAGTGGTTCTGGATACAGTCCGGCGACTATAAATATCAAAAAATAGGACCTAGGGGAAAACCAAATGAAAAAAACAGTATTTTCCAGAAAGCTGTTGATGACTGCAGTCAGTGCAACAGTACTTCTGAGTAATCAGGCCTACACAAGCGATGCCAGCTCATTGGATGAAATTATTGTTACTGCTCAAAAACGTGAACAAAGCATTATGGATATTCCTTTTGCTATTTCAGCGTTTGGCGAAGAGGAAATTAAAGCTAGGGGCGCAAAAGATATAAAAGATCTACAGTATTCCGTTCCAGGGTTATCTATTACCAACAATCTGCCAGGACAGGATCGCGTCCAGTTACGGGGATCCTCTCCAGATATTGGCCTTGGGTCGCCAACGGTTGGCCGCTATTTCGATGAAGTAAGCGTCGGCAGTGATTCGTTGCAAAGGGCGCTGGATATTCCACTATTAGACATGCAGCGTTTCGAGGTATTACGTGGTCCCCAGGGTACTTTGTACGGTGCTGGTTCCATCGGCGGTACCATTAGATTCATCACTAACTCGCCGGATCTCAATAAAACGAGTGGAACTTTGGGTATTGGTATGAGTAGTACCGATGGAGGTAGTAATGGTAATGAGTTCAATGGCGTGCTCAACTTGCCGATCATAGAAGGCAAGCTAGCAATGCGCATTGCCATGTCATCAGAGGATATCGGCGGTTGGATCGATAATACCGCGACCGGCCAATCTGATCACAATGAAGCGGAGCGCGACTTTGTGCGGGCCAAGATTTTATTCCAACCCAATGACAGCTTTAATGCATCACTTATGTGGATGAATTACGATTTTAAGCAGGACAGCAACAATCATGAGTATAGCAAGAGTACTTTTGTTGATGATACCCGTCCCCCTGGAATCCCTTCTCCACCCCTCCCTCCAACTGGGGGCTATAGTCTATTAGACGACGATAATAGAGGCGCACGCAGTGATCGCTCTGTGGGCACGACGTTTGCAACACCTAATTCGGATGAGTGGGATCTGTTTAACCTGATTCTCAATTTAGAGGGCGAGGGTTTCAATATAGTCAGTTCAACGGGTTATCAGGATCGCACCATGGATTCATTGACAGAAACTGCTAATGCGTTCTTCCCTTCAGGGTTTTTCGGACAATTTGAGGTTAAAGATAGCAAGGCTGAAATCTTCACTCAAGAACTTCGAGTGAATTCAAATTGGGATAGGCCCCTAAGTTATACGGTTGGTGCCTATTATCGGGACAGCGATACTTCATTGACACAAACGCTTAATGGGGGTTCAACTGCAATAGACAATAACTCTGAGTCCTGGGCTGTGTTTGGAGAGCTTAGCTACGAGTTTTCTGAGCGTTTAACGGCGTCATTTGGCTTGCGTCATTTCGAGGAAGATATAAAGTCCTCAACCATCCGGCTGCTACCGACGGGCCCATCGGACATTAGCCCTGAGGATCAGTCTTTCGATGCGACGACACCGCGACTGAATCTTCTTTGGAGTGTATCTGATGACGTTTCTGTTTATGCTACGGTTTCGAAAGGATTCCGCAGTGGCGGGGTTAACGGTGCTGGTTCATCTATTCCCAGTTTTGATCCAGAGGAAGCAATGCTTTATGAAATCGGTGGGCGAGGGCAATTCTTTGATGACCGTGTTTTCATAGACGGCGCCATATACTACATGGATTACGACGATATACAGGTGTCAATTGCGGAAGCTGGTCGTGCCAGAACCACAAACGTAGACTCAGCATCTGGTCCCGGGGCTGATTTGGCTGTCGGAGTCAAAGTAACTGAGGATCTCACTTTCAATCTCACCGCCGGTTATGTGGGTCGAGAGTATGACAAAATTGACGCTTCTGGCCCAGCGGGTGTTGCTGAGGGCGATCCGTCGCAATATACCCCTGAACATACTGCTTCGGCCTCTTTGGATTATCGCTTTGACTGGAGCAATAGTCTGAGGGGTATGGCGAGAGTCGATATGTCGTACGCTGATGGGTTTTCCGTTTTCAATCGAACATTTTCGTTTCAACCGGTTATGGAAACGGAACCATTGACCTACTTGAGCTTCCGCATTGGTGCAATTGCCGAGAGCTGGCAAGTTGTGCTGAGCGCCGACAACCTTCTGGATGAAAAGGATCGAGTATTCCCTGGAGGCGCATTCGGTTTGGATACCTATTCTCGTCCGCGCACCTTGTCAGTAAAAATGGATTACAACTTTTAAGACGAGTTGGCTAAATAAGCATCATTAGTCGTATGCTGATTGGGAAAAGACCCGTGCTATTCCACGGGTCTTTTTTCCTCTAATCCCATTTGTAGCGCAGCCAAGAAAATATCTGAAAACGTTGCTTGACGAATTGCTTCCCTTCACCGAGGGTGATGCAGAGTTTGAGTCATTAATTTTGGATAGTAAAAACAGTAACGCTATTTCATTGAAGCCTGCTCTATGAATTTAAGGGAAAATATCAATGATAATTAAGTCACGAAAAATGACAGCGGCACTTACAATTGTTGGCGCAGTCGCAAGCTTTATGGGTACATCAGTTAAGGCAGCAGAAAGCAATCAAGATAAGTTCTTTGATTCCATTAATGCTCACTGTGGCAATGCCTTTTCAGGCAGTGTTGAGGACAGTTCAAACAGCACAGCCTATAACGGCAGGAAATTTGTGCTGCACATTCGTGATTGTTCAGACACCCAAATTAAAATGCCGCTACATATTGATGATAATTCATCTCGCATACTGGTCCTGACCAAAAGTGATGGGAGCATCAAATTACAGCATGATCATCGCCACGCCAATGGCTCCTCAGATGCTTTAACGCTGTATGGGGGGTATTCTTCTGCCGATACCACTGACAACGTTACAAACTTCCCAGAAAGTGCGGAATCCATCGCAATAACCAAGGCTTATGCGCCAACCCGAACCTATCCAAGTGTGTGGAGTATCATTCTAAGTTCCGAAGATATCACCTACCAAGTGGTTCGCCCCGGCAGGACCATTAAAACCAAGTTTAAGTTTACAGATACGGTAGCCCACCCACCAAAGGCGTGGGACCTTTCAACACGGGTATCGGAAATAACACCAGCGGCACAGTTACTGGATCTGAGCGGGCGCTTTCTGGCGCTCTCTGAGACCAATGATGATTTTCTGAGAGATGGTTCAGGGACTGTAGAGCGGACACTTCCGGACCGGAGCTACAATGGTGTTCGGCAAGTCGCTGCTCAGGCCGGGTTGCTGCTGGAGGAGCTGAATGCCATGCCGCGTCAGCAGCTGTCCCATGAAGATGCATTGACTGCCACAATGCTGCAGCGCGATCTTGAGTTATTGATTGAGGCCCCCGAACACCACTGGCTCTATTTTGACGTTACCCCCTACAACGGTGGTTATGTGATGAGCGCGGAGCTAGTGCCAGCGTTAAACAACATCGACCTGGCCGCGGGTGATGGTGTGGAGCATTATTTATCGCTATTCAATGATGCCGAACGTTTTATCAATGGGTTGGCCGCTAAGCTTAAGCTGCAGAAGCAGCGGGGAATTTTACTGCCAAAGGCCGCTATTCCCAAAATCCGTGAGACCTATTTCGGACTCCGCGACAACTTAGCGGCCTTGAGCCGCTTTGATCCCTCGAGACTGGAAGGCTTGAGTGCCGAGAGGGTTCAACAGTTAAAAGAGGAGAGCGCCAGCGCACTTCAGGATAAGCTCTACCCAGCAGTTGATCTTCTATTAGCAGCGCTGGGCGATGATTATCTGGCCGAGGCACCGGAGGCGGCAGGCCTGTATCAATACCCCGGTGGCGAAGCCTACTATAACTACCTGATTCGACGGGAAACCTCTCTGGACTTAACGCCAGATCAGATTCACCAAATGGGCTTGCAGGCGATGGCTGAGATTCAGCAGCAGATGCAAGCCCTGCGCCAACAGCTGGGCTTTACCGGCACGGCCGCGGAGTTCCATCAGGAATTGCGTGAAGACAAACGGTTCTATGCCAGCAGCCCCGATGAGATGGAGCAGCGTTATCAGGACTATATCGACCGGATTACACCGCATTTACCCAACTACTTTTCACAGCAACCGCAAGCTCCCTATGGGATAAAGCGGGCCAGTCCCGCAACCGAGGTGAGCATGACCTCCGGCTACTATCGCGGCGGTGCGATGGGTGAGAGCGGACACTACTATTACAATGGTGCGAATCTGAACAAGAGCTCGATGATTTCGGCTGGTTTTTTGATTTACCACGAATTGATACCTGGTCACCATTTCCACCTGTCACTGGTTAAGGAAAACCAACAACTCTCTGATTATCGGCGTGGTGTTCGGGTAAACGCTTTCTCTGAAGGTTGGGCTAATTACGCGTCCCACTTGGCGCTGGAAATTGGCCTGTTAGATAAGCCCTATGATTATTATGGGTGGCTGTTGTCCGACGCCTTTATTACCGCCCGGCTGGCGGTGGACACGGGGCTGAATCATAAGGGCTGGAGCCTCGAGAAGGCATCCCGTTACATGCTAGAAAACACCTTTTACAATGAAAGCCAGGTGGTAACTGAAGTACTGCGCTATTCCACCGATATTCAGGCACAGGCGCTTGGTTACAAGCTTGGCTATAAAAAAATTCTGGAGCTAAGACAGACCGCTAAACAGGTTCTCGGTGAACGCTTTGATCTACGCAAATTTCACACCGCTATGCTTTCTCAAGGCACTTTGACCATGCCGGCGTTGGAGCAGCATATCCAGTGGTATATCGCCGAAGAATTAAAACTCATCAACGGGCCAGGCTAAGGAATTTCTTTTATGGTATCAATGATTAAATTTCCCTTGGTGGCGTTATGCTTGGTCCTGATTGTGGGGTTGTCGGGATGTCAGGAAAAACATCAAACAGACCATCAGCTATCGGTAGAGGTGGGTTTGCTGATTCAAAATGCCACCATTGTGGATGGCACCAGTGCAGCGGCCTTTCAAGGGGACATCCGTATACTGGGTGAGCGTATCACTGAGGTGGCTGATGTGCTTGAGCCAGCTAGAGGTGATCGGCTGATCGATGCCACTGGTCTGGTGGTGGCCCCTGGCTTTATCGATTTGCACGCCCATGTGTCTGATATCCATGAATACCCACAGGCGGAAAATTTTCTACGCCAGGGTATTACCACTATCGTCAATTCCCTGCATAGTCACGACCTACCCTGGCCCTTAGACGACTATACCGCCAACCTAAAAATGGCCCCGAATATGGTCTATTTTGCCGGCTTTAACTGGGCCCGGAAAACGGTAATGGGGCTAGATAATCGGCCGCCGACTGATGCCGAACTGCAACAGATGAAAATCCTAGTCAGGCAAGCGATGGAACAGGGGACATTTGGCCTGGCTTCTGGCATGGAATATGTGCCGGCTATTTATGCGTCCAATGAGGAGGTGGCGGAGCTGGCGAAAGTGGCTGCGCAATGGGGTGGGACCTATTTCGTCCATATGCGTGATGAGGGGCCGAATCTATTGGGGTCCATTCGTGACAGTGCCGAGATTGCTAAACAGGCCAACTTACCGGTACATATCAACCACATCAAAACCACCGGCGTCAGCAATCACGGCCAAAGCGTCCAAGCACTCGAATTAATTGACGCTATTCGCGCATCTGGCGTGGATATGACTATAGATATTTATCCTTATGCCGCGTTTATGAGCTATTCAGATCTGCTGTTTCCAGCTTGGAGTCTGGCTGGAGGACAGGAGCAATTCGAGGCCCGTATCAATGATCCGGTGCAGCGGCAGAAGATTGCAGTAGAAATGAAAACTATTTTTCCCCATCAGGCTGGTAATGGCTTCGACAGCATTCAGTTTGAGCTATTACCTTTAATTGAGGGTTATGCGGGTCGTACATTCGGTGATTATCTTCGCGAGCAAAATATCCCAGAAACCATGGATACTGCCGTTGAAGCCCTGATTGATCTTCAGTCTCAGGGGCGTTTTATCGCCATCTATCACAGCATGGATGAGGCCGATATTGAACGATTCCTGCTCTATCCCCATACCATGATTAATTCGGATGGTGATCTTGCCGCTACTCGGGAAAAGCACTTCCACCCGAGAACCTATGGCTCCTTTCCCCGGGTGTTATCAACCTATGTACGTGCGCGAGGCTTGCTGAGTCTGGAACAGGCTATTTACAAAATGACAGGGCAATCAGCACAGCGCTTGGGGTTGCAAGATCGCGGCGTGATACAAGCCGGCAACTATGCGGATCTGGTGATTTTTGATCAGCAAAGCATCACTGACCACGCTACCTTCTTTGAGCCTCATCAATACAGTACTGGGGTAAAGCATCTGTTGATTAATGGCCAGCTAGCCATACAGGATGGCCAGCTGACAACTGCTCTGCCTGGGCAAACCCTAAAGCATCAGCAGAAGCATTGAAGAGGGCGATCGTGATTCGTTTTGTAAAAAGCTCAACCGCACTTCTCAGTCTGACGCTGATGCTATCTAGCGCCTATGCGACTGAGTCGGGAGTCGAGACGCTTGAGTATCCACCCTCAATCTTACCCAGCTCAGATGCTAGCGGGGAGTCGGTGCTCAAGGTGCAAGAAAATGCTAGAGCCGCAGCGCTGTTTGAAAGTACTTATCAGGCCCGTTTGGCCCGCAGTCCTATTGGTCAGGCATTTGAGGGCATTCGTGACCAACAGGATAGTTGGGATAACTACAGTGATGCCTTTCAGCGCGAGAGCAATCGGCTCGATAGAGCCCATCTCAATAATCTACAGCAGTTAAAGCCGGAGCTGTTAAGCGATGCCAATCAGCTAAATCTAAGTCTTTACCAGCAGCAGTTGGAGAGCGCTCTTGAGGAATTTAAGTGGCGCTATCACCGTTACCCCGTCAGCCATATGACCGGTATCCACACTGGCGTGGCCACAGTGCTAATTCGTCTCCATCGAATTGAGAGTGTCGACGATGCAAATGACTATATCAAGCGGTTGCAGGGCGTAACGGGACTGTTCGATCAGTTGATCGACGGCTTACAGGCGCGTGCCGAGATGGGCATTATTGCGCCCAAGTTTGTCTATCAGCAGGCTGTTGAAAATTCCCAGAGAATCATTGCCGGACAGCCGTTCACGGAGAGTAGCTCGGTAGATAGCCCCCTGATGGCAGACTTTAATCGTAAGCTGGAAAAGCTGGATATCACTGAGTCTCAGAAACTGCAATTGCAGTCTAGAGCGCAAGATGCGCTGTTGAAATCTGTTGGGCCAGCCTATGGAAAATTGATTGCTGTTTTGAGTGACCTGCAGAGCCAGGCGAAGGTGGAAGGAGGCGCTTGGACCCTCCCGCAGGGTCGAGCATTTTATCGTCATGCCCTGCGTCAAACTACTACCACCGAGTTGGATGCAGAGGCCATACATCGTCTGGGGCTGGCTGAGGTAGAGCGCATTCACTGGGAGATGAAAGCCATAATTCAGCAGGCTGATTACAAGGGTGACCTGTCCGACTTCTTCATCTATATGCAGTCAGCGCCGGAATTCTTTTTTCCTCAAACAGCGGAAGGCAAG
>Ga0209223_10004586_pt1 | contig 12537 bp, 33 predicted proteins | sample COG_06_FD_184750 | JGI IMG/M metagenome (GOLD analysis project Ga0209223, IMG submission 184750) | Pelagic Microbial community sample from North Sea - COGITO 998_met_06 (SPAdes) (version 2) | ecosystem: Environmental > Aquatic > Marine > Neritic zone/Coastal water | place: Helgoland, sampling...
ATTTGTCTTTGAGAAATTATCTCCCTTAAAAAACTTCTCTACTGCTAATTGTGTAATTTGTCTCATGTCTTATTTGTTTATTATGTAGTATTCGTTTAATTCATCTTCCCTATCATCTTGCGTGCCATCTGCATTATATATAACGGGGTATTTATTATATAACCATTCCCAACCATCTTCATAATCATTAAAAACTTCATCTTTAAAGCAATGGTTTCCATAAGAGTCTTCAATAATATATCTCATGTCTTTATTTTTAAAAGTTATTATTTACATCTGAATAGGCACAAAGAAGACCAACATAAACACCTTCTAAATACAAATAATTTTCACTATTTCTTTCCTCTTTGTCTTGTTGTTCCTTTGCTCTTTTCATTGCGTTTTTAAGGTCTGTTTTTAACTTATCTATTTTAGCTTCCATATTATTTGTTTTTGTTATATACAATAATCTATTGCTTCAAATACTTCTGATTGTACTCTTTCACTTGTTAGAACTTCATCTAAAATTGAATATGCTTCATATTGGTTAATCCATTTGTATTTATTCATAACATCTTTTACATGCCATAAATTGCCTGCATAATAACCTGCGTTTTCAAGTACTTCTATTGCATTTTCTATACTAATATCTTTGCTTGTTTCCATGTTATTTAAGTTTTTTATAAGTTATTGGACTGCCGCTTGTTGTTTTATATTCATATCCTATGCCTAAAATATCATAATATAAAAGTTCTTTTTTAAGTCTTTGCCAAGCTGTAGTTTTTTTAGGATAGTTGCAAAATTTAGTGTAGCAAAATACTTTTGTTTTATTACTATTTATATAAAAAAATCTTGTTAGTGTCATAATGTTATATTTTAAGATTGTCTTTGCTCTTGTTGTTCATCTGCATAGTCGCATGCAAATTGGTCTACATTAGGTTTATTGGCATAAACTACTTTTGCATAGTCTTCGTACCATTTAACAATTTCTTGCAGTTTTTTTATGTATTGTTCCTTGCTATTCATCTTTTGCTATTATTTTGAATGTTTCTAAATTACTTTGTGCGTTTAGTGTTTTACTAATTAAAATCATTGCTAACTGTTTTTGTTGGTATTCATGCAGTAAAGGTATTTCCCTTAATATCTTATCATATGGTTTCATGTTATTTAAGTTTATTTAAGTCTGTTATTATATTGTCTTTGTATATGTCCTTGTAAGATTCAAACATTTGCTCAAACATTTCATGCAATGTACTTTCATTATTTGTCTTTGCATTAAAGTTCTTAATTCGTTTCACTTTGTCTAAATTGTGTTTAAATTGTTTTTGTTTCATGTGTTAAAAAGTTATATGTTTTTCAATGTCCATCTCTTCAAATAAATCTTTAGCTATTTCATTTATTTTTTCGTCTAATACTTCGTTTTCTGTATAATCATTATTTAAAAACACTTCAATATCTTCAATGTGTGAACCATTGTAATAAATAGCGTTTGCTATATAATCTTCATTATTATAGCTAAATTCAATAGTTAAAAACATTTGTGAAACGTAGGTTTCTTGATAATTTATTTTTACTTCCATGTCTTTTTGTTTTTATATATTACACCAAAAATCTTCTTCTACAAAAAAAGTATGTTCATAGTGTATTTTTACTATGTCCATTGGTACATCTTCTTCTTCTGCACCTTCACCAATTACTTCTTTTAAAGAACCATCATCTAAGTGTTCATGAAACCAACGACTTCTTAATTCATTGAGTTCATCATTTTTTAATTCATGTACTGTTTTCATGCTATTGCTTTTTAGTTTGTTAATATGTAGCTAAGATATAAACAATTATTCACTCCGCAAATGTTTTTATGACTTTAACATAATTTTAACATTTCACAATTCCTAATAAAAGGAACGCATGCACGCATATACAAAAAAGATTTTACACTAACAAAATTATTTTGTGTTGGCTACTGAAAAACCATTGTAGCAATTTTGGAATGTTACAAAAAGTTCCAAAAGGTACAAAAACAAAGAAACCCCTAATTAAAGGGGTACTGCGTTTAAGAGGGTACTATGTTTAAGAACCCCTACTATGTTTAATGACCTACTATGTTTAAGAAGAAAATGCACCACATATGATAGGGGGGTGGCAGGGGGGATTATCTAACTACATATTTTCCTGAATTAACTCCTTGAACTAAATATTGTAAAGAATATCTACAGGCATCTAAAAAATGATTCCATTTGTCTATAGGTTTAGAGTTCTTCTCTTGCCATGTGTAGTTATTTAATTCTCTAATAACACCATGAGATTCTCTATCAACTATTATCTCAAAGTCTTGCATCAGGGCAATACCACTCATAATACTCCCTTGTCTTTTAATAGTAGGTTTAACATTCACACCCTTACGTTTCATCTCATTCAATAGTCGAGGTTCAGAGTTATCACAAATGATTAGGTCCATACCACACTCCATCTTATTCCTTGTGGCTATCTCTTCTGTACTTAGGTTAGGTTTACCATAAATCTCTTTAACCCACATCTTCCTACCTTCCTTATCTACAGAAATCTTTACAAGGGTTGTTAAATCTGTTGCAAAACCAAAATCCTGTCCATAACAGGTGTGTTCAGTCTGTAAATACTCACCCACCCTCCAATTCTTAAAGATTGTACCCTCTGCTTTAGCTAACCATCCACCAAGTATTTGATGTTGGTATTTATCAGGTCTTCTCCTCTTCATGTCCATTACTTGCACTAAGAATGAATCAGATAGATTATCTTTATTATCTCTATAGTCTGTATGTACATAGGTTATATCATTGTTAGAGCCATTATAAGCATCTATAACACCATAAGACTGAAAGAACCTTTGATATATCCAATGCTCTTTAGTTGTTGGGTTTAATATTAGAATACATCTGTTCTGCTTAATCTGACTCCTTACAGAGAAATCTATCTTATCAAAGACTGACTCATCTACAAGTTCTTCTGCCTCATCCAATACAAAGGTTGTAACCCCATTTAAAGACTTTAGCGCCGCTGTTTGGTTACCTGATGATGTTCTGATACCTTTAAAGATTATAGAGCTTCCTGTGGTCAGATTTATTATCTCATCTTTAGTTATCCTAAAGTCTTCTGACACACCCATCATATCTATCTTCTCTATAAATTCAGGGATAATAGAAGTCTGTGCTGAAATCATAGTGTACCTTGTAAACAATACTTTATGACCTTCTTCATAGGTTAAGTTTAGTAAGAAAACAGCTACACCAAATGATTTACCTGAACCTCTACCACCTGTAATTACAAAGTACCTACTTGGACTCTGCCATAGCGGTATGTATTTCTCATGTATCTTTACCTCTTGTTTATTACTCATCTGATTCCTCGTGGTCTATATCTATTACATTATCTATCTCTTTTTGTTCAGGAGCATTGTTATAGAAATTAATAACAGGTGCTTTTGTAGTGGCTACATTATTACCCTTCTCCTTGTCTATAGGTTTACCATATTTGTATTGCCAAAGTAAGTTTAAGTGGGCAAATGAGCCTTCCTTAGCCTTCTCTGCTAATGTCTCCCATGCTTCTGACTCAGAGCCAAATACTTTCTTCATAGCTTTTAAAGCATAAGTGGAAGCTCTATCCTTCTTTGCATTGTTTATTTGAGCAGGTGTCATAGACTGAGCCTTTTTAACAATAGCTCTTGTCTCTTGTTTAGATTGTTTCCTACTATTATTCTTCCTACCATCTGTAGGCTTCTGATTCTTCATTGCTAATGGGTTTTTTCTTGGTTTTGGCATCCTTTATTCATTATTTTAACACAAAGCTGATAAAAAGCCTTCCAAAGAGTGGAATCTTTGTATTCTTCATTCAAAATAGCGTGTTTATGTCCAAGTTCCATGTGAATTTGATAATTTCCACTCATAGGGGATAATTCTACAGGATAAATGACATAATTGTTCTTCATACACCATAAATGAGCTTCTGTCTCCTCTTTTGAAGGTATATAGGTTGGTTTTCTTATCTTTTTAGGCATCTACAACATCTTTACCATTGCATTTAGCCTCTCAACCACTATAGGTAACTTGTTTTCAGGTATTTTGTTTACTATCTCACCTAAAACAGATGAAACTTTAGCTGATTGCATTAGTAATTGATGTTCTGTATGCAATTCATTCAACTGTTCTTTAAGTTTGATGTTCTCATAATGCAAAACAGATTCTTTAAGTGCTATTGTGTCTATACCTTGCTCAGATTGTTGTTTCTTCTCTAACATTCCAACATATCTAACAGCATAATCATCAAAGGAAGCTAATCCATTCTTATAAACCTGATTGTATTTAGCATAGAACTCATGGTTCTTAGCCAAACTATGTATAACTGTAGAATGGTCCCTGTTTAACAAGCTACCTATATCTGATAATGGTTGTGCAGTATATTTTCTACTTAGAAAGTAATACATGGTCCTTGCCTTAATGTATTCATCCTTCCTTGTGTTCTTCTCTATGTTAAAGCCATAGTATCTATCCACAAATTGCTTTATCTTCTCTATTTTAATCTTGTTGTAAAGTTTCTCCTGAAGGTCTGCCTCAGCTTGTTGTATTGTCTTTGTCATAATTTAATTTTATTTTATCTGATAAATTACTTTTTTCTGTTACCATGTAGAAGTTCTTAATGAATCCATAAGTCTCCATAGCTCTAAGGACACCCGAACACTCTTCATACATTTCTCTACTCTCTAAATCCTTTAAAGCCATCTCCATATCATACATGGCTTCTCTACTTGAATCATGAGCCAAATCAAGCATAGCTATCCTGTAAGCATCATCTGTTATTTTCTTCCTTTGTTCACTTGTTAAATTCTCTCTTGACATCTAAATACTTTTGATAATACCTTTTAGTTTGGTTGTATGTGTAACCTTTATATATACCACCATTCCACATTCTAACCATCTCTGACTCTGTAGGGAATCTGCAATGCTTTCTAAAGAATACCTCTCTACCATAACACATGTACAACTTAAATACCTCTTCAGAAGCCTCCTCAGAGAACATCTGATTATGCTTATAGTTAGTACCATAAATCCTATTAACATCGCTTAGAACGCTTCTCTGTATCTGTAGGATGCCATAAGACCTTCCATTGTCTCCAATAGAATCAGGATTACTATTTGTCTCTACAACTTTCAGTATCGACATTATGGAGGTCAATCCACTTAACATTATCAATATTGTTTTCATATAAATCTAATATATTAAATTCTCTTATAACTTTATTCCAATAACATTGTTCATTGAAATCTCTTGCTCTCATTAGACCTTCTTCAGCTAAAGCTATAGCTTTGCTTTTAGATTTATTTAGTCTAAGTAATTCTAAAGCATAATGCCTTGCGTACATGTTAGGTAATCCTCTATAGTATATCATGTGTTACATAATTTCTAACTGAGTCTTTAGGGTTGTTATCTAAAAAGAAGTATTTAAAGTTGTATATACCTCTCTCTATCTTATCATACCCTCTTTGGATAAACTCTCCGCTACATTCAAATATACCAATATCTTTTGTATCTTTATCAACTACAAGGAATATAAATTCTGTAGCATCGAACAATTCTAAATAAAGAGCCGCTTGCAATTCGTATGAAAAGTTCTTCGCACTCCACTTAAATTTTTCTATACCACCACTTGTGCTTTTTAAATCAATAATAGTAGAACCCTTCCTTGCATCTGCTTTACCTCTCACAGCAATACCATCTATCATTTTAATTGCAGGTTCTTCAAAGGTACAGCCTTGTAATAATTCAGATGCAGAATCACATTCCTCAACAGCTTTGGCAATCCAATAAGCATTGTCCATCTCTGACTGAGTGTAAACAGATTCTACTCCAAACTCCTTTACAGCATCCTTAAAACCTTTAGCGGCTTTAGTGCTATCCACAATAGTAAGTTCACTTAATCTATGCTTCTCTAATACGCTTAGATGTATTAATCTACCATCTCTAAGTGGTTGTGCGTTACTGTTGAAATGTAAAGACTTCTGATAAGCTTTAGGACTTTCAATTAGTTTCTTTAATGCAGAACTACTTAATGCGTTTTTACCTAAGTGTCCATAATAAAATGGGTCGTGTAACATCTCTTTTAAGATGTCCTTTTCTTGCCATTGTTCTCCGTTTAATAATGTAATCATAATAATTGTTTTAATGTTTATCTTAATGATGCTTGAAAGCATTGTGTTGAACATTCTCCTGCCCTGTCCGTAGGCTTTCCACATACAGAACATTCATAATCCTGCTCTTGCGGTTCTTCTAAGTAATCAAAGTAATTCATGTCTATTGTTTTAATGTTGAATACAAATATAAACAAATTTTGTTAATAACCAACTATAAAGCAAAAAAAAAGGAGGGATTTAATTTTCCCTCCATTGTAAGTAGCATACTGCAAGTCTTTGTTGTATGTTTGGATATTCCAAGTTCATGGTGTCATCCGCCATACATCTGTTGGTGAACTCTTGCTGTAATTCACCTTCTTTTGGTTTTGGTAGTGGCATAATTACTTTTTATTTGGTTATTCTTTAATAAAACAAACCCAATGAGTTTGCATCTTTTTTCCGCTTTTGTGTCCGTATAATGGTTTCTTATCAGTAAGCTCTAATATTTCCTTCACAGGGAATCTTACTTCATTCCATTTGAATATCAAAGTACCATTGGGTTTTAATACTCTAAAACATTCCTCAAAACCCTTTCTTAACATCTCTCTCCAATCACCCTGCAAAGAACCATACTTCTTAGTTATTTGACTTTCTGTTGTTTGAGCAATATGCGGAGGGTCAAAAACAACATGCCAAAATGAATTATCGGGTTGCTTAATGTCAGTAAAGTCTCCAATTATATCAGGGTCTATTACATTTGTCTTTGTCCCGCAAGGGTATGTATCTACATGAGTTTCTCTTCTTCTATCAAGATATAAAGCTCTTTCATCTTGCTTATCAAACCACATTCCTTTTGGACCACAACAAACATCTAAAACTTTCTTATCCATAATTATCTGTCTTTATAGTTATAGTTGTAAGGACTGACCACTCCTTCTTTAAAGTCTTCAGCCTCTTTGTTTCTAAGTTCTCTCACAAAAGCTATCTCTCTCTCAATATAATCCTTAGCTTTATAAAGGTCTTGTAACTCATCATCTTTCCTTCCTGCCCTTGCTATGTACTTAACGACATTGCCTCTGTTAAATGAAAGTTTGTAGTGCTGACAGAAATCTATTACATCGTAATCACCTGTCGCTTCATAGTGTATTGCGTTACCTCTCATCTTAATCTATTCTTAAAAATTCAGCGGCTGCATGCTCTGTAAACCACTCTTTGTTTTCATTATACTTATCTATTACTGCGTTCATCATAACAAGCTCATCTATGTTACCACCCTTAATCTTATTAATTAAAGACTCTATGGAGTTTAAGATGTTTGTTACCATCTCAGGGTCTGTAGAATAAATCTCATCATAGCCTTGCTTTATAGTAGCCTCTAATGAGTTGTTTAGTCTATTAAATGTTTGTTTAATGTTTTGTCTGTAGGTGGTTGTATGAACAAGCTTGTCGTTTGCCTCTAACCATAACTGACCAATAAGCATTGACTTTAAATAAGCCAACTGTACAGGTGAAACCTGCGGTTGTTTTGTCTCTGTTTCTTCCATAGTTTAAAATATTATATTAATTTTCATTGCTAACATAGTGTTTATTTGATTAAAAACATAATCTTTATCATAAAATTCATCACCATCATAGTAAATTACTATATGAGGCACTTTGTATTTCTCCTTATAAGCATCTGCCTGAGCTTTATGATTCTCCTTTGCTTTCATCTGATAAGGAGTATTCATCTTTTTATAGCTTATAGGTTTAATCTGTATTCCAAACAATAACTGACCAAAAGAATAAGCCTCCCAATCTGTAAAGTATTGTTCATCTAATTCATAGTTAGTCTTAATAAAGTCTGCATTTAAGAACTCCTTACTTAATATGCCAATCAAATGTTGCTCCTTAGCCATGCCATTCCAAGTCTGACCTACAACCCTGAAATAAACATAATCTTTAGCATAAGCCTCAGAGCAACCATACTCCTCAATAATATAATCCACTATTTTATTTAAAATACTAATGTGAATAGTCTTCAAATAAAACTTACCCCACTCTTCTTTATTTATATTACCTTCAACACTATGATAATAGTTGTCAAATATTTGAGTACATTTACCTACATTTGAAGACCTAAACTTCCTTGAAAGCTTAGAGTCTTTGTTTAACTTAGAATATAGGTTTTTAGGTATATTTGATTGGTATAAATCCATCTATTTGTATTCGTTCATCAAAGTTTTCAATTCATTGTAGGTTGACATAAAACATCTCCCACATGATGTAGTCTTTTTATTCTGATGAAATACTCTGTTATAGATTGTATTCATCTTCATTTGTTGTGCTGAAGGTATTGTAGTATTACCAACTCTAAACACTTCACTAAGGTAGTCGTATTCATCTTCAGTCAAACACTCAGGTTGCTTATATCTAAATAATTTATTTAGCTTTTCCTTACGAGCATCACACCCGCAATCCTCACCTGCTAAAAACTTAACAGCTTTCTTAATTCCTGTGGCTTCTGTAATCTTTTCAATAGTGTCTCCAAGTCCTGTTGACTCTCCTGATTGTTTAGCCTCAAACTCAGCCTTCCACTCTCTGTACTCTTTGGTCCTTTTGTCCCCTTTAAATTCTTCCATGATTAGTTTTTATTTATTAAATGATAGTCTCCGTTATAAAAGTCAAGGACATCTTCTTCAAATTTATCCTTGAGTATTTTCTTATAGTTCTTTACAGAATTGAATATAGATGTTAAACTTATCTTACTACCTGTAGCAATATCTCTAAGGGAGAGGCTTGACTTGTAATAAGTGTTACATAGTTTAGCATCGTATAAATGCCATGAATTAATCTCATCTGTTATACTACTCATTAAATTAGTGAAAGCCTCATCTTTTTCTAAATCTGTCATTTCATTAAGAAACACATCTTCTTCTTCATCTTCACCATCACTCTCTATATACTCAAAGAAGGTGTATTTGTTCTTAGCTTTCCTATAGTCTATATAAAGGTTTTTAAGTGTTACAAAAACATAGAACCTATTAACCTCTTCATCATTGTACATTATCTTATTCTGTTCCTTAATAAGTCTGTACAGTTTTAAGTACATCTCCTGAACTATATCCTCAGCAACATCTTTAGAACAACCCATGTTTATAACCATCTTCAGCCATAAGGTATGTTCTTTAGCTAACAGCTCTAACATTTATTCTCTATCTCTTTTAATTAGAATATACATTGCAAATATGATGAAATGAAATCTTAATAAATCATATTGAGCTTCATCATCTTCTACCCCATCAGGTGTTATGTCATGTACATAATCAATTCCTAAAACAAGACCATAAAGAGCCTCAAAGTTTACTATTAGCATATTATTTAAGTTTGTTGGTTTTTATTAGTTCTATAGTTCTATCACACTCTGATTGGTTCTGTGGCTTATATAGAGTATGGTTAGGGTATTTATCAGATATAAGTTTCTTAAATAACTTCCACCTCATTGGAAAGCTTTCATTAGCCCTCCCCTTAGTCTCTATAATAAAACCATCCCCAATAAAGTCGGGGGTGTATTTAATAGGTAGGACTTTCTTAGACCCTCTATTTATATACTCCCCCTTCCCGTTGGATTGCCTCTCATAGGATTCATTTGAGAAATCAAAACCCTCCACAAGGACAAACTGCTCTCCTTCATATTGTGCCTTTATTTTAGCCTTTTTTAGAGCCATATACATATACCTCTCAAGACCTGAAGCAAAAGTAATTCCATCATAATTTATCTTCTTAGATTGAACAGGACCTCTCTTCTTACTTTTACTTCTTCTCATATATTATACTACTTTAACTATATTCATTCCTTCTAAAGGGTCGTATAGGTCTCCTACAACCTGTGGCAAACCATAATCATTAACACTAAAAGAAAACTTCTCAAATGGAAATCCCCTACTCCTCTTACATGAAACTGTTACCATATTCTCATGCTTTGTATTCTGCTCTAATAATATCTGACTCTCCGCCTTTTTCTCAAGGAATGACCCTAAATGACCACTCGGCTTGTCGCTACCAAAGTTACTATGAATAACTGTGATTATATGTATGTTTAACTCTTGTGTCCATTTCATTAAATACTGAACACATATATTAGATTGATTTATATCGTTAACATCAGAAACAAGGTCAGCAATACCATCTATAATACAAACACCTAAATTCTCTGCTACATTGTATAAATAATAATCTATAAACCGCAACCTCTGTTCAAAACTATATTGTCTTAAAGCAAATGTATGGTAGTTGTCAAAATTATCTTTACCTGATATGTCAAATGGTCTTCTAAACACTTTAGCCGCATGAAACTTCCCTTGCTCCGTATCTATATGTAACAATCCCTTACCTTCTCTATGTCCTCTCATAGCACCTCCAAAAGTTACTTTGTCATTCAAATAAACACTACTCATTAGTGAGATTAGGAAGGTCTTGCGGGTCTTTGGCGGACCATACACAAAACTAAAGTTACCATAAGTTCCAAGTGGTATTGGAAATGATTTACCACCCATCATTGTCTCACCCATTGATATAGCTACAGGAGGGTATTCTACCTTTTCAAAGGGGTTAACTCTACCATTTTTATTAATCTCTTCAAATAACTTAAAATCTTTTTCAGTATATTCATTACTCATGTCTTTTGTCTTTGTCTTAATTTGTCTTGTAATAAAAATAAAACCCTGAAATCACTCACTCCCCAAGTTGTAACACAGGAGTAAATAATAACAGGGTTTATTGTTTAGATTAGAATGGTAAACCACTATCATCTACAGCAACAGGAGCTGCTTTCGGCTGTGCTACAGCATCATCCTTCTCTGCTCTTACTATGTTTCCATCAGTCCAAAACACTTTACCATTACCTAAGTATTGTTTAGGCTTTTTAGCTTCTCTCTCCTCTTGTGTTTGAGAATCAAATGCAGAAACATTGTTTCCATATTTTGACTCATCATTGATTGCTAATGTAAAGTCGTAATACACTTTGCCATTCTTTCCTTTAATGAATTTCTCTTTTGGTAATGATGATACATCAATACTTACGCTTAATAAACTTGCCATTGTAATAAAATTTAAAATTAATAATTATGCTAATAATTTAGCTTCAACTGTTTTTGATATACTGTATTTCTTCTTTACATCAGCGATACTATTACCTGCTTTGATATATGCCTGTGCTTTTGCAAACTCAGGAGTTCCTTCATTTAACCAAGCCTTCTTTACTAATGTAGTAGCTTGTGGTTTATCATGTGTGTTCGTGCTATCAGCATCTCTTGTATCATCTATCAAAAATAACCCATTCAAAGAATATTTACGAGCATAACTGCTTGATGAACCAAAAGATTGTGCTATATCCATACCTTTACGATTAGGGTCAATACCTGCTTGTGCTTTAGCTTCTACACTACCATCAGGTGCGTGTAAGATTGCTCTTGCCTCAACAAATACTAATCCACCTACTTCTTTAATTTCATCCGTAATAGTTAGCGATAAACCATACTTGTTTAATAGTGGTTTAACAGCTTCTAAGATGTCCTCTTGATTTCTGTAGCTATACTTACCAAAAGAATTATATTGACTCTTAGGAGCTTTTAATTCGTTTTGTATAGAAACAACCCTACCATGAAAGGTTAAGTCTTCTACTTGTGTTTTTGTTTCTGTTTTCTTTGCCATAATGTTTGTTTTAATTATACTTTGTCAAATATAGTGTATTAATTGTTAATAAAAAAATAATATTTAAGTTTTGTTGCATTTCATCTTTAGGGTTTCTAACTCTACTTGAACATCATGAAGCTTCTTATATAGTAATCTATTCTCCATGTCTATCGAATCCTGCTTATTAAAGAGTTGGTTAGTAAAGTAAAACATTCTGTCATTTAAACTTATCATGTTCTTTACAGCCTTATTCTTTGGGTCTTTAACTAAACCATCTTTTAAGATATTGTTTATCTCCATGAACATCTCTAAATAACTATCCCTCGAATACATCACCCTTAACTATTCTTTTGTAATCTTCAGGACAATCTCTATCACACAACTCATAAATGTATGTAGTAAGTTTCTCATTCTTTAATTCAAGCTCCTCTATCCTACTTAATAGTGCTTCAATTCTTGCTTCTTTGTAACTTAATAAATCGTGGCTCATAATGTTATTGTTTTACTCATCAAAAAATTCATTAACTGCTTCTGTCCCCCAACCTGCCGCTACGGTTATTTTTCTTAACAGGTCTATATACTCTGTAAAGTCTATGTCTGAATGGTCTACTTCTACTGAGTACTTATATTCGTACTGTTCTATTGTTATTCTGTAAGGTTGTTTTTTCATATCTCTTTGGTGTTAAAGGTTTGGTCAAAACACTGTTCGTTATCGTAATAGTTTACCAAGAAATCTACGTTTTGT
>Ga0209223_10004590_pt1 | contig 12531 bp, 10 predicted proteins | sample COG_06_FD_184750 | JGI IMG/M metagenome (GOLD analysis project Ga0209223, IMG submission 184750) | Pelagic Microbial community sample from North Sea - COGITO 998_met_06 (SPAdes) (version 2) | ecosystem: Environmental > Aquatic > Marine > Neritic zone/Coastal water | place: Helgoland, sampling...
CAACCTTATTTATAATTTGTAATCCATTTTTTATTTTTTGGATACACACCTTAAATCATGCTGGTTTAACTATGAGTTTATTTATGACTTCTTTTTTTTTCTTATCTAAATACGATCGCGCAAAAGTATTTAAAATACTTTTTTTTATATCTATATTTTTTTTATTAAAACTAGATGGAAAAGTTTTTTTTACTGTTTTTATGATTTTATTTTATAAATTTTATTTAATTGATGAAAAAAAATCTTTTTTAAATATTTTAGTTTTAGTAACCTTTTTTTTATTATATTTTCTATATTTAAGTAAATACGCGATAGGTCTTCAGCCCTTTTCGGTCAGTTATCTTCAAAAAGATATTGTTAGCAATAAATTTATTTCTCCAGCAATTAACAGTATGGTAATGGAAACTTACAAAAATTGTTTAGTTACTGAGCTCAATTCTCTTGTTAATCATTTTTGCGCATTGATAGATAATCCTTTGTATTCTATTAAACTTTATTCGGCTCGACTATTTCTTTTGTTAACATGGATAAATACGAAACTATCTTTTAAATATAATTTTTTTGCATTTAGTATGGTTTTTTTTATATATTTGGGATTAATAATAAACTTATCAAAAACAAAATTTACAAAATTTAAATTTTTTCTAATATCTGCATTTTTAATTACAAATATAGTAGTTCTACCGTACGTTTTAAGAGGAGATCAAAAATTTGTTTTTTATGGACTAATCTTTATTATTCCACTTAGTTTCTCAGGTTTTGAATTATTTCTTAAATATTTAAAAAAATCCAAGTTGCTACTATGATAATTAATGTTAATAACATATAAATGAATCCTTCAGTAATAATTACAGGTGTAACCGGTCAAGATGGAGCTTATCTTGCACAATTATTGTTAAAAAAAAAATACAAAGTATATGGTATTGTAAGAAGAAGTTCAGTAGATCCTTTATCTCGATTAGAATTTTTGAAGATAAAAGATAAAATAAATTATATAAATTTAGATCTATCAGAGCATTTAAAAATAATTGAAATTATAAGAAAAATAAAACCTAAATATTTTTTTAATTTAGCAGCACAGTCTTTTGTAACGTATGCCTATGATAATCCCATCTATACTGATCAAATCAATAATCAATCTGTCATCAATATACTTGAGGCAATACGTCAATTTAGTAAAAAAACAAAATTTTATCAAGCATCGTCATCTGAGATGTATGGTCTTAATGAAAAAAATCAAAAAAAATTAAATGAAAGATCCCATTTTAATCCAATTTCACCATATTCAATTGCTAAACTCTCTTCATATTATTATGTGAGAATGTATAGAAATTCTTTTAATATGTTTGCGTCTAATGGAATTTTATTTAATCATGAGAGTCCATTAAGAGGTGAACAATTCGTAACAAAAAAAATTGTAAAAGCACTTACAGAAATTAAATTTAATAAAAAGAAGGATAGTTTAAAACTTGGGAATATTTACTCTAGAAGAGACTGGGGGCATGCAAGAGACTATGTTAAAATGATGTATAAAGTTTTAAACCATAAGAAACCTGATGACTTTGTAATTTCTTCAGAGAAACAATATTCAATTAAAGAATTTATAAATCTAGTTTGTAAGAAATTAAATATGCCAATCAAGTGGGTAGGAAAGGGACTAAAGGAAAGAGCGCTCGATAATAAAAATAAAATTATAATAGAAATTTCAAAAAAATTTTTTAGACCACTTGATGTTGTTTATCTTCTTGGAGATAGCTCTAAAGCAAAAAAAGAATTAGGGTGGAAACCAAATAAAAATATTAATCCTTTAATTAACGATATGATTAATTATGAGATCAATAATTTAAATGAATAATATAAGATACTGCAGAAGTTGTAGATCTAAAAAGCTTGATAATCTTTTTAGTTTAGGAAATCAAAATTATACAGGAATTTTTCCTAAAAAAAGAAATTTAAAAACACCCACAGGAAAGTTAAAACTTGTTATGTGTAAAGTCTGCAATTTAGTTCAACTCGGTGAAAACTTTAATTTAAAAAAAATGTATGGGAATGATTATGGCTATAGAACTGGATTAAACTCATCAATGGTAAGTCATATTAAAAAAAAAATAGAATATCTTAAAAAAAAAATTAAGATTAAAAATGGAGATGTTATCTTAGATATAGGATCTAATGATGGAACATTGCTAAAATGTTTTGATTATAAAAAATATGAATTAATTGGCATAGATCCAACAATATCAAAATTTAAAAAATATTATCCAAAGGAAATAAAGAAAATTGCTAATTTTTTTAGTGAAAAAAATTTAAACAAAACTTTAGAAAAAAAAAAGGTAAAACTAATAACTTCAATTGCGATGTTCTATGATTTGCCTGATCCTATTTCATTTGCAAAAGATATCTATAACTTATTAGATGATGATGGAATATGGCATTTAGAACAAAGTTATAGTGGTCATATGCTTAAAAATTTATCTTATGACACAATTTGTCATGAACATCTTGAATATTATTCTCTTAAGTCAATTAAATATATTTTTGATAAATGTAATTTAAAAATCATTGATATAAAATTTAACAAAATTAATGGTGGAAGTTTTGCAATCTCAGTTGCAAAAAAAAATTCCTCTTTAAGAATTAATAAATTGGTAATTCAAAGAATTTTGAATGATGAAAAAAAGAATAAAATTAATTCTAATACTATATATAAAAATTTCTTTAAAAGAATTTACAATGAAAAAATCAAACTTATTAATTTATTATCTAATTTAAAAAATAATAATAAGGTAGTGTTTGGATATGGCGCCTCTACTAAAGGTAATGTCATACTTCAGTTTTGCAATTTTAATAACGACCATATCAAATTCATCTGTGATGTGAATAAGGATAAAGAAAATTGCTATACACCAGGTTCAAAAATTAAAATTATTAGTGAAAACTTAGCAAAAAAAATAAAACCAGATTATTATTTGGTTTTACCATGGCACTTTAAAAGTTTTATCCTCGAAAAGGAAAAATCTTTGCTTAAAAAAGGAACAAGGTTTATTTTTCCATTGCCTACACTTAGAGTATATTGAGTTGAAGACTTTAATTATCATACCAACTCTGAATGAATCTAAAAACATAGAAAATTTAATTGATAAGATAAATAAATTATACAGAAATATTGATATACTAGTAATAGATGATAACTCCATTGATGGCACCTTAGAAATTCTTAAAGAGATCAAAAAAAGAAAAAAAAATCTTAAAATTATATGTAGAAAAAATGATAAAGGCATTGGATCTGCTCATTTATGTGGAATTAATTTTGCATACAAAAAAAAATATTCAATTTGTATCACTATGGATGCTGACGGTACGCATAACCCGATAAGTATAAAAAAAATGATAAAAATAATTAAATATAAAAATTTTGACATTATTAATACAAATCGATTTTTAGATAATGCGTCTATACAAGATTGGCCTTTATTAAGAAAAGCAATCACATATTTTAGATATTTTTTAGTAAAAATTGTTTTAAATACTCGCTATGACTCTTCAGGTGGTTTTAGATGTTATAATTTAAATAAAATCAATAAAAGTCATTTTCTACTAACAAAAAATAAAAATTATTTTTTTCTAATTGAAAGTTTATTTTTCTTTGAAAAGTTAAATTATTCAATTTTTGAAATATCAAATAAACTAAAATTTAGATCTGCTAATCAATCAAAAATGAAAATTTATCATATATTAGAGTCATTATTGAGCCTACTAAGATTAAGATTTATTACCTTTTGATCCTATAAGTTAAAAAGAGACCTAATAGTAAAAGAAATATTGGCATTAACCATTTAATATAATTTCCGTAAAATGTAATTGTATCTGGATTGTAAGTATTTTCTATCGCTTTAGGTCCAGTGTATTTAAATTTTCTATTGCCTAATTTATCAAAAGAATTTATTAAATCAGAACGACCAATACGAGTATAAGCCTCCTTAATTATCAATTGGTTTTTATAATCATCGTAATATTCTTCTATATTAAAATTAAAAGTTAAGCCCATATTTGGATCAGCTAAATAGAATTTATTATTAATTTTTGCCTGCATTAATACATGCCCACCCAAACCAACAATATTATAATCGATATTATATCTTCTCTTAATTAAATTAGCGAAACCAACTGCATCTTGTGAGCAAATACCGATTCCTCTTTTAAGAGCAAACTTATAATCAGATGATTGATAAAAAATATAAGCACCACCAAATTTACTTTCCCCCCCATTATCTATTTGATATTCCTCAAACTTTCTAACAAAAAAAAGAACCCAATTTTCATGAAACTTTATTTTAGTGTATTGTTTTTTCCAGCTATATTCCACTGGAACTTTTGCCATAAAGTAAACTTTTGTAGCCTCTGTTAAAAATTCTAATGATTCTCCATGAGTAAAATATAATTTATCAAATCTTTTAATTGCATCTTTATATTTTAATATTTCATTTCTATTTTCTTCAGAAATATAATTTAAAATTTTTTTATTTTCTTTTGAAAAATAGCCATCTATTAAATATTGATCATTTCTATAATCTGTAGGAAAAAAGATATTATAAATATTCAATGTAATTATAAATAATGAAAAAATTAACATGCATCTTATTAAAAATTTATAAAACATTTGTTTATTTTATTAAATATTAATCTATAGATACAGTTATTAATGAAATTATATTAAAAAAAATATTTTATATTACATTCAATAAAAAAAATTTATGATTAAGTAAAAAATATCTAAATTATTTATTTTTTGTTTATATAGAAAGAGTTTCTAATGAAGATTAGTTATCGTCCAGAAATTGATGGGTTGCGAGCAATCGCTGTCAGTGTAGTTATTCTTTATCATTCTAATATTAATTTATTTGGTCATAAGTATTTTGAGGGTGGTTTTATTGGGGTGGATATTTTTTTTGTTATTTCTGGCTATTTAATTACTTCCATTATTTTCAAAGAATTGATCACAACAGGATCTTTTAATCTAAAGTACTTTTACGAGAGAAGAGCAAGACGAATTCTGCCAGTATTATTATTTGTAATGTTGGTATCTTTCTTGTTTGCCTGGATGTATTTACTACCAATTAGCTTTATCGATTTTTCAAATTCTATTCTCTACTCGCTTGGTTTTAGTTCAAATTTTTTTTTTCATTATTCTGGTCAAGAATATGCTTCACCCAGTGGTCTATATAAACCTTTTCTTCATACTTGGTCGTTATCAGTTGAAGAACAATTCTACATTATATTTCCAGCAACTTTACTTATTGCATTTAAATACTTTAGAAAATATTTAGCACATATATTAATTATTGGTTGTCTAATTAGTCTAGGTTTAGCTGAATGGACTAGTAGAAATTTCCCTTCATTATCATTCTACTTTCTTCACACAAGATTGTGGGAATTATTGATAGGTTCAATTTTAGCATTTTACGAAATTAAAAGAGGCCATAGGACTAATTATAAAATTTTAAATTTGATATTGCCTTTTGTTGGTTTACTTTTAATTTGTCATTCTGTTTTTTTTTTTAATGATAAAATCTATCATCCTTCAATATTAACATTATCGCCAATTATAGGCGTATCTTTGATAATTTGGTTTTCAAATAAAGATGACTTTATCACCAAAATTCTTTCATCAAAATTATTTGTTGGGATAGGTTTAATCTCTTATTCTTTATATTTATGGCATTATCCTATTTTTGCTTTTATGAGAATTACTCAGTTTTCATATGAAAATAAAATTGGTCAAATTTTTTCAATAATAATTTTATTTCTTTTGTCCATTACCTCCTACAAAGTTATTGAAAAGCCTTTTAGAAATAAAAAATATCAATTTAAAAAATTATTCATTATTCTGGGTATATTTATTATATTTTTGATCTCTGTAAATTTTTATGTAATATATGAAAATGGAATAAAATCACGGATCCCAAAAATATTTCAAAATAGACTAACAAAATCTTTAAATAGAGAAGATTATTATCAAAAAGAGAATACCCAAAAAGTAGTTTTAATCGGAGACTCTCATTCTGCATCGTTAGAATATAATCTTAATGAAGGAATCAAAGAAAATGAATTTAGTTTTTACAGATTTAAGACATTTATGTATTTAAAAGATTTTAACCGTGTAAATAGAAAAACAAATAACTTTGGCAAAGTAAGTACAGATAATGAAATAGATAATTTTTTAGCTAGTAACTCAGAATTGATAGTAATCTTACATTTTAGATGGTCTTTAAAAATATTGGAAACTCATTTTGATAACGAGGAGGGTTATAAAGAGGAGTCTAATTTGACATATGAATATTACTTGGAACCTGATAATATCAATACAACATCCCAACAACAAAGACAGAAGTATCTTAGAGATGAAGTGATATCTCGAATAAATTTTATCATTAATCAAGGTCATAAATTAATTTTAGTTTATCCAATTCCAGAAATGGCATTTGATGTTCCAAGACAACTTAATAGTAAGTTTATCAAAAGTAGACTTAATTTTTCTAAATTTTCAATTCCTATTTTATCAGGTAGTTATGAAGTTTTCAAAAAAAGACAAAAGCCAATATTTGAAATTTTAGATAATGTCAAAAGTCCTAATATTTATAGAGTTTATCCTCATAAGTATTTTTGTGATACAGTTGTAAAAGACAGATGTATTGCCAATGACGAAGAAAATATTTTTTATCATGATGATGACCACTTGTCACTAATAGGGTCAAAATATGCTGTGGATGAAATTATAAAAAAAATTAAAAAAAATAGTTTCTAAATCAATTAATAAAACGTTTGTTTATTTTATTAAATATTAAACTATAGATACAGATATTAATGAAATTTATTAAAAAAAAAATATTTTAATATTGTATTATATTTTATTTATAATTGTATATTGTATTGTTTCTGATTTATAGAATAACCTCTTAATGAAAATAATTAAATACTTCCTTAAAAAGCTAAGATTTCTTGTATTAAGAAATCAAAGAGAAGTAAATATTTCAAATGTATTAGAAAGATTAATTAAAAAAGATAAAAAAAATATAAATATTTTAGATTTTGGTAGTGGAAAAGACCCTATTATTGCAAAATATTTAATCAATAAATTTAAAAAAAAATCTGTCAATGTAAAGATTGATTGTTATGATTTTTATAATAAAAAAACGTTAAAATTTTTAAATAAACACAACCAATTTCTGAATTTTTATGATGTTAGAGAGTTTTATAAAAATAAAAAAAATTACGATTACAGCTTAATTATAGATGTGTTGCATCATGTGGGTGTAGATAATACTAATGATATAAATAAAATTTTAAAAAATTTAAAAAAAAAATCTAAAATAGTAATAATAAAAGACCATTTTGAATGGTCCTTTTTTTCAAGAATTTTGTTAATTTTTATGGATTTTATAGGCAACTATCATAACGATGTTTTTATTCCCAATAAATATTTTACTCAATATCAATTTAATGAAATTTTAAGTAAAAATGATATTACAATAAAAAAAAAATTTTTAAATAAAAGATACCATTCAAAAATATTCTTATTTTTATCAAACCCAAAACTTCATTTCATTTATGTGGTTTAAGCCTTTTTAACATAATATCATCTGAACTATAAAGATTAAATAATGAAAAAAGTATTTTTGAGTGTAAATAGAATACTAAGCCAATAAAAAAAGTATTATTTTGCATCTGGATTCTTGTCCTCCTATAAATTTCTTTATGGTTTAGTATAATTCAACTGCTAAAGAAAATCATAAATCTATATTTGAGTACACTAGCCAAGATCATTGCATCTTCTGTGGCAGTGATCATACTGAGTTTTATGAGAAAAAATTTTACAATTACATTTTCTACTAAAGAATATAATTTAGTCTAAATTCTTAATTTTTCGAATCATTATTAAAATGGGTAATAGCCATTTTAATACCTTCATTAATTTTTATTTTGGGAATGAAACCTAATTTTTTTTGTAATGACACTGATCCTCCTCTTGCAAAAACTCCTTCTGGTTTAGTTGAATTACCCAAAACTTTGATATTTTTTTTCCCAAGAGTTTTTAATATTAATTTTGCTAAATCAATAAAATTTAAAAATTTTCCATTGGATAAATTAACAGCTTTTCCATTTTTAATTTTTTTTGAGATAATTAAAGATCCTTTCACAACATCACTTATGTGAATAAAATCTCTAGATTGATATCCCGTCCCCCAAACAACAAAATCTTTATTTATATTATGACTCATCGCTCTTTTTATAATGCTAGGAAAAGGATAATTTAAATCTTGATCTGATCCATATCCAGAAAATGGTCTAAATACTGTGTTCTTTACACCATATTTTTCAAATGCTAATAAAGCTAAGTATTCATTATTCAATTTTGCCCACCCATATGAAAGATCAGGTTTTCCAAAATATTTTTTTGAAAAATCAATATCTGACTCCCTAAGCAATCTATGATTGTTCTTTTGTTGTAAATTAATTGGATAAGCAGCGCTAGATGAATAAGTTATTATATGAGTAATTTTTTTTTTAAACTTTACAGCCCATCTCCAGAACGCGGTATCTATTTCCAGATCTTCTGCAACAGCTAGTGGATTATTCTCTATAACCTCTCTACCACCAACAATTGCAGCTAAATTAATAACTAAATCAAAATTTTTTATTAAATTTCTTTTGAAATAATATCTGCAATCTAAATTATGAAATTTAAATTTATTCTTAAATATGTAAGGGTTAAATAATTTCCATTTTTTTGGATTTATACCACCTGACAATGGGGCTATATTATCTACAATCTCGACATAATCTTTTTTTTTTAAAAAAAACTCTGTATAATTTCTACCAACAAATCCAGCCCCTCCAAATATTAGAACTTTCATAAAGTACTTAAATTTTTCATAGCAGTTCTTTTACTTAATTAATTTTCTCCATTCATCAAAGGCTAAAGAACTTTTTTTTGGAAGAAAAAAATATATATTTTCTGGATCTTTATATAAATTTTCAACAAGATTTAAAGAATTAACATAGCCTATATATTCATCTTTAAAGTCTTTAATTAAATTATGAACATTTCTTTCTTGATAAACGGTTGGTTCATTGTAGACAACTTTATATTTCTTTGAGGTAACATAAAAAGATGCCCAAATATCGTCCATCCTTCCGACATGTGGGTATAGAAAATAATCTTTAATAACATTTCTAGATATTAAAGTATTCTGTGAATTAAAGGGTGAAATTTTTTTTGAAAAAAAAGGGAATTTAGTTTTTGCAAATTTACATTCAGGTTTAAACAACATTCTGCATACCGCATCAATATCTGGATCACCATTCCAAAAATTAGCTTGAATATCTGGTTTAAAAACAACTTTTTTTTTTGTATTATATGTACGATTGTTTACAAGCTCAAGAGGCATACCTCTGTGCCATAAATTTGAGTGATTAGTATAACCCACAGGATCAAATATTTTTTTATTTGTTTTTATTTCACTGCATCTGATTTCTTTATTCACATAAATATTTTTAAACCAGTTGTCATATGGAATATTATCATCATCAATTAAAGCTATAACCTCAGCACCTCTCTCATAAGCCTCCAATATTGCAAAATTCCTTCTTTGAATGCAGTTCCATCCAATTAATTTAGAGAGTTTTGGCCACTTTTTTTCCTGATAACTTGGAGAAAGTATGATGGCATTTTTAAGCTTAAAATCTTTTGATTTTTTGTCTAAAGCCACAATAAGTTTGCAATTTTTATTTTTAGCAAAAAGTTTAAGAGCTTTTGTTGGTTTGTTTATAGTCGTAGTTGCAATGTAAATCATAAGTTTCTCCAAAATACTTTTAAATAAGACATATAGCTCTTTATAGTTATTGACGAATAACCCTCAATTCTTTTTTTCCACTTTGCTGGTGTTGTAATAATTTTGTATCCTTTTTTCATCGGAACTAAAAGCAGTTCTAATGCAAAACCGTGTCTTAATTCGTTTATAACATGTCCCTTTAATGCTTTTTTTGGGTATATTCTATATGCAAAAGTAAAATCTAAAATTTTGTAATTAAAAAAAATTTTTAGTAATTTTTGAAAAAAAAAGTTTGCTAAAAATTTTATTAATCCATAGTTATTAAAACTATTATTGCTAATCCATCTATCCGCAGAAATTATATGATCTAAATTATTAGAGCTTAGATTTATCATATTTTTCAGTTCATATGGATTAGTTTCTAAGTCTGATGCCATAATAGCAATATGTTTATTGGTTGATTTTTTAATTCCTAGGTCAATCGCACCACCAACAAATGGCTTGATCTGACTGTAATATCTTAAATTTTTATAATTATTTTCCAAAAGAAAAATTTTGTCCTTCACAATTTTTTTTGTTAAATTATTAGAAAAAATCACAATATATTCTTTATTAACTTTGATTTTTTTTAAAATTGATAATGTTTTTTTTAAAGAATTAATTTCATTTAAAATTGGCAAGATAATTGAAATAGAATAATTTTTTTTAGTCATTTAAAATTACTTTAGATTTATTTTTAATCATTAGTCTTTACATGTATTGCTATTATATAAGATATAATTATTGCTGGAATTAATTATTTTACAGTTAATTAACAAAGTGTTCTGCTTACTTTTGTCCAATAAAATATGGCTAGTACCCTGTATAAAATTAATTTTTTTTAAAAAAGATAACTGTTGATGAGCATTTTCTGATCCATAAAAAGAATTGACAATTTTTATTCTTTTATGCCATTCAATGATTTCATTATTTTTAAAAGCATGCAGTTTCCAATTTACAAAAATTGGTACCGATGTATTTAATCTTATATCTTCCATATAAGTAGGGATAATAAGCAAATCTATTTTTTCATTACTTTTCAAAAAAATAAATAAATCATTTTTATTGTTTAATTTTTTATTAAATTTTTCCTCTACCAGAATATTTTTTATAAAAAAAAGTAAATAAACAATTAAAAATAAAGAAGTAGCAAATTTTATATTTAAATTAATTCTTTTAACTAAATGGCTTATTATTATTAAACTTGAAATTGGAATTAAAAAAACAGAAGTTCTCCATGGAAAAAGTAAAGCAATAAAGTAATTCTCTGTATAATATTGTATTAAAGAAATTGATAAACTTAATATGCAAATTACTGTCAGAGGGATAAAAAAAAAGTTACTATTTCTTATTAAAAATAAACCTACAAAGATTATACCAATAGAAATAAAATCTTTATAAGATAACCAATGCGAAATTTTAGCATGATGTGGGATTCTTTCTTCAACTAATATTTTTTGAGCCAATAAGTTTATATTAGCTTCATTTATAATAAAATTATGATGTAGAAAAAAAATTACAGGCAATATTAGACATGAATAAATTAAAATAATTTTAAAAAAAATTATATTTTTTTTTATTACAAAATTATGAACTAAATATCCTGCAACAAAAAACATACTATGTATTAAATATGTTGGATGAAAATAAACAGCTATACAAAGAAAAAAAATTGAAAAAAATATTTTTGAGTGAAAATAAAAGGCTAAACTGATAAAAAAAAATATTCCAAAAGATGCTGGTTGTAAAGTTTGATTGATAACTGCTTGCCCTGCAACACCAGTAAAATAAGATTTTTCATGAAATAATATTATAAACAATAAAAACCAAAGAATAATTTGTGACTTATTAAATTGATAGTTTTTATTAAATATTGTGAACAATGAGTAAGTACATAAAAATAATAATATGTAATATAAAATGTATAAAGATTTTACTGTAAAAAATTTTGATAATAAAAAAGTTAAACCAGTATAAATTGGTATATGGTTTGTATAATCTGTGACCCAATCAGATTTCAAGTTATTAAAATATATTAGATCCTTTAATCCATAAATTAACAAAACATGATTTTCTCTAAAAAAAAATTGCTGCGTAATTGTAAATAGAAAGATAAATGTAAGAAAAATTCCTAATTTTTTATTGCTTAATTTACCAATATAATTTTTCATATTTATCAAATCATAAAAATTAATTAATTTTTATAAAAACATAAAATATACAATAACAGCTATTAAATATAGCTACATATCTCATTTGATTTAAAGGTTAGCTTTTAGTGATGGTGCCCCCGCACGGAGTCGAACCGCGGACCTATTGATTACAAATCAATTGCTCTACCAGCTGAGCTACAAGGGCAAATTTTATTGGTGCATTTTTAGTTTAAATGATTAGACAAATCAATGCATATTAATCAAGGTTATAAATATATTTTTTGAGGTTTTCTATTTTAATACGATGTAATTAATGAATCCCATTTTAATAAAAAATAGTAAAATAGGAACTAATTGGCTAAAAACTATAATATGATATATTAGGATATCAGATCTTAAATCTAAAAATGTAAACTTTGACTCAAGCCATGTGTTAAAAATAAAATATGCGGTATAAGACATTATTAGCAAAACAATGCCTGCTAATTTGAAATAAGTATCTGAGT
>Ga0209223_10004591_pt1 | contig 12531 bp, 11 predicted proteins | sample COG_06_FD_184750 | JGI IMG/M metagenome (GOLD analysis project Ga0209223, IMG submission 184750) | Pelagic Microbial community sample from North Sea - COGITO 998_met_06 (SPAdes) (version 2) | ecosystem: Environmental > Aquatic > Marine > Neritic zone/Coastal water | place: Helgoland, sampling...
TGGTATAATAACAAAAGAATACATCAATATTTAAATTATTTAACTCCTTTAGAAATGGAGACAAAATTAAAAAATCCTAAAAATAAACGAGCTGCTTAAAATTGTAACATTTTTTGTGGGTATACCAATATCAACCGGAAATGTTTTCTTAAAATACCGCTAAAAAAAATAAAACTAAACAAAAGGTATACGACTCCACTCATTCCTATATGATACCCCTTACCACCGATCAACCAAGTAGAAACACCAGTCAACAACGTTCCTAAAATCAATAGCTTAAACGCAATTTCTTTATAGAAATAAAACAACATTGCAATAAACACGAATATTGGAATACTATTATTAAACAAATGCTTGGTATCTGAATGAATAAAGGGAGAACACAGAATTCCTTTTAGTGCGGATATAGTCTATGGTAAAATTCCAAACCTTGTAAAATTTAGAGAAAATTTTATTTCAATCCAATACACCAACCACATTAAAAAAACGACGAATACTGGAATTCTAAAAACATTTTTTGAATAGGTAAACGGACTGGTCTATTCCATGAAAATTGTGCTATAGTTTGAAGCTAATTTAAACTTATTATCCGAAAAAAATCTCTCTCAAAATTGTATTTTTACAACATGAACGAACCATTAGCAGAACGCATCCGACCGAAAAACTTAGAAGACTACATCAGTCAACAACATTTGGTTGGACAAACGGGAATATTGACCCAACATATAAAAAAAGGTATCATCCCTTCTTTAATATTGTGGGGACCTCCTGGAATAGGAAAAACAACCCTTGCTACTATTATTTCTAAAGAATCTCAACGCCCATTTTACACATTAAGTGCTATCAACTCTGGAGTAAAAGATGTTCGAGAAGTGATCGAGAAGGCACGTCAAAGTGGAGGATTGTTTACTGCTAAGAATCCAATTTTATTTATCGATGAGATACATAGGTTTAGTAAATCACAACAAGATTCTTTGCTGGCGGCTGTGGAAAAAGGTTGGGTTACGCTTATTGGTGCAACCACTGAAAACCCAAGTTTTGAAGTCATCCCCGCCCTATTATCTAGGTGTCAGGTCTATATCTTAAACTCTTTTGACAAAACAGATTTAGTCAATCTTTTGGAAAGAGCTATGAAAAAAGATGATTTGATCAAATCAAAAGAAGTCATCTTAAAAGAAACCGATGCATTGATTCAAGTTTCTAGTGGCGATGCAAGAAAACTACTCAACGTGTTTGAATTGGTTGTTTCTTCTGAAGAGAAGCCGGTGACAATCACCAACGAACTAGTTTTAAGCAAAGTTCAAAAAAACACTGTTCGTTATGATAAAACAGGAGAACAGCATTATGATATTGTCTCCGCATTTATAAAATCCATTCGCGGTAGCGACCCCAATGCAGCTGTATATTGGTTGGCGAGAATGATTGAAGGCGGAGAAGATGTGAAATTTATTGCGCGTCGTTTATTAATTGCTGCTTCTGAAGACATTGGAAATGCAAACCCAACAGCATTGATCATGGCTAATTCTACTTTTCAGGCAGTTACAACTATAGGACACCCAGAATCAAGAATTCTATTAAGTCAATGTGCCATCTATTTAGCAAACTCTCCAAAAAGTAATAGTTCTTATGTGGCGATCAATGAAGCTTTACAACTCGTTCAAAACACAGGAGATCTGTCCGTGCCCTTGCACTTAAGAAATGCTCCAACGAAACTTATGAAAGATCTTAACTATGGGAAGGACTATAAATACTCTCATAATTATGAAAATAATTTTGTTTCCCAAGAGTTTTTACCCAAAGAAATAGAAAACACAAAATTCTACGAACCTAGCAGTAATGCTCGCGAAAACGACTTTAGGAATACCCTAAAATCGAGGTGGCAAGAAAAATACAATTACTAAATTATTGTTTTGTAAACTTCATTATAGTGATTCCTGTAGGTGCTGAGAAATCTACATGTAACAATCCTTGTTCGTCAAAATAAGCAATTGTATTGACAAAATTACCATAGGAATCCTTCCATTGTGTTTTGAAAACATTCGGTAATGAGGTTTCAAACAACTTACAAATCACATCACCTTGAGTATAATGAATCGATTCACTCGATTTTACTTTTCCGATATAACTCCCTCCTGTCTTTTTCAACTCTATCACTAGATTTGAATTATTTTTATAATTCAAAGCATCTTTTAAAACAGGGGTATCTACTTTTTTAGGAGTAACAACAGCAGGAACAGCTGCAACTGCGATAGGAACTTCCGCTGCCGGCTGAGGAATATAGGTGTAATTTAAAGCTGTAAAACTTTTAAAGGTATTTCTAATACTTTCTTGGTATCCTTTTTTAAATTCTTTGTCACTACTAGAACCCAACTCACTTGAAAAAACAACATTGTTATAACAATCCATTAAATCAAAATTCACTTTGGTTCTAAACATGGATGATTTTTTATTCATTTTTAATTTCAACCCTGCGCATTCCATAATCACATATTCTCTTGGAATTTTTTCCGTATCCCAAAAGACCTTCATTCCTTCTTTTTCAAAAAGAAATCTTGTCAATGAATTTAGTTGATATTGATCCCTTGAATCTTGAAATGAGAATTGATCTGGAACTACAACATAGGCATAGTTGTTTATTGTTTTTTGGGCAAAGAATTTAAAATTCCCAATTAAAAGAATTGCTATAATTAAAGTAAATTTTTTCATGTTTTAAATATCACTCTTTTTCTTTAGAAAAAAAATTGAACTAAAATTATTTCTATCTAAAAAAAAGTTAAGATTTTGAAGAACATATGAACAAACACTATATTTGTTTTCTAAAATAAAATTTTGAGCAAAAAAATAAATATACTCTTTTTATGTGGTTGGTACCCCTCAAGAATATTACCAAATAACGGGGACTTTATTCAGAGACATGCTGAAGCAGTCGCTTTAAAAAACAACGTAACAGTTCTTCACATTATTTCAGATCCATCATTGAAAAAAAATACTGAAATAACTACACATCAAAAGAACAATGTTAAAACCCATATTGCCTATATAAAAAAAACATCAAATCCTTTTCTCAAGGTTTTACTCTATTGTTTAGCTTTCTTAAAAATACTTCAACTTATTCCAAAAATTGAAATTGTTCACTTAAATTCAACTTACCCATTCGGGGTGTTTGCTTTATTTCTTAAGTTTAAAAACAAAACACCCTATATAATTACAGAACATTGGACTAATTATCAAAGTCCGAAAAACAAAAACATTAGTTATATTCATAAAAGGATCAGTGTTTTAATAACTAAAAATGCGAGTATTATATGTCCCGTCTCTAAGAATTTAAGTGATCACATGATTACATTTGGATTAAAAGGGAATTATCAAGATGTTCCGAATGTAGTTGACACACTTGTTTTTTCAAAACCTAAAACTTCTAATAGTATTTTTAAAATACTACATGTTTCTAGCTTAAAGGATGATCATAAGAACATTTCGGGGATTCTAAACGTTATACTTAATCTACAAAATAGAATACAAAATTTTGAAGTTACTATTGTTGGTTCAGCTCCACAAGATTATATTGTTAAATCTAAAAAGCTGGGAATAAAAAACCAGTATATTAATTTTATAGACCATCTTTCCCAAGAAGAACTTTCGGTCCATTACTCAAATGCTGATTTGTTTATTCTTTTTAGTAATTACGAAAACCTTCCTTGTGTAATACTCGAGTCTTTTTCTTCTGGAACACCTGTAATTTCTACCGATGTAGGAGGAATCTCAGAATATTTTCCCGAAGGGTTTGGTTCTCTAATAAGGAAAAATAGTGAAACTCAACTGTTCAATGAAATATTAAAATATTACAACGATGAGATAAAGGTGGCTTCTTTTGAAGCTATGAATAATTATGTTGAACAAAACTTTAGTCCAAGAGCTATTTCTAACATATTTGAAGAAAAATACAAACATGTGTTGAATCATTTTCAAAACTAAAGTGATAATTGTAAAAAATGAATAACATAAAGATATTTATTTCAAATTTTTTGAATCGTTCTGGATTTCAAGTTATTCTTGCAACAATTTTATCCAGAGTGTTTTCATTTATTGCATCTTGGCTTGCTCTTCAACTCATTCCAAATAAAGAACTTGGTCTTGTAATATTTTCATATAACATCATTCTACTTATCATACCCTTGACTGGATTAGGACTATACCAAAGCCTTATTAGATATGCTCCGTTATTGCAAAAAACAGAAGATAAAATTCAATTATTTAAATATGTCCTAAAAAAAGGAATTCTTGTTACGATACTCATTATATTTTGTCTGTTATTCGTTTGCTTTTTTTTCCCTTTTGAAAATAACGAAGTTAAATCATATATCATTTATTTATCGTTAGCCCTTCTTCCTGAATATTTATTTCAACTACTTAAAGTACAATACAGGATTCTTCATCAAAACAAAAAATCTGTTAAGCTAGATGTACTTTATAACATTTTCTTAGTTTTACTTGTTGGAACTCTAAGTTACTCCTTCCAAGAAAAAGGATATGTCTTAGCGCTTCTATTAAGCCCAATTCTAGTAACAACTCTCTGCCGTAAAGATTTATCATGGAACATAAAAAATAAACCAAATATTGTTAATTGGGAGTTTTGGAAATATGGATTGTTCGCAGGTTTTACAAGTGTTGTTTCCCAATTATTGGTATCGATAGATATATTGGTTATAGGTATCCTTTTATCAAACCCTGCCTATGTTACTGATTATAAATACATATCAATTATACCGATAAGTTTATTATTTCTTTCCAAGGCTTTTATGACAACTGATTATGTCACTATTACAGAACGAATTTATGACAAGAAGTACATTTTTAATTATGTCAAAAATTATATTTCCTTATTTAGCACTATCAGTGCTGTAATACTTTTCATATCCTATTTTTGGGGTCCTAATATCTTATCTTTATTCGATATTACCTTTTCAAAATACGATAGCAGTTTTTTTATTCTAACTTTGGGTGTCTCCTCGATTCTAATTCTAAGAGGTCTTTTTGGGAATCTTCTATCTTCTATTGGAAAAGTAAATATAAACCTAATCATTGTTCTTTTAGCTGTTGGTTTAAATGTTTCAGGAAACTATTATCTCGTCCCAAAACTAGGTGTTAAAGGCGCTATTATAACCTCTGCTACAATCATGTTCTTCGCTAGTATCGCGAGTTCTTTAACCTTTTTCTACTATTATAATATATTTTTAAAAAAATGACAAGTAACTTGCTAGGTATACTATTTTTTTAAAAACGAAGGAAATTTATTGAATTTTATCAAATCATAAAACTCATCCTTGGCTCCATAACTTTTATAATAACTTGATATAGTATCCATGGACGACCCTCCAAAATCAAACAAACTATAACTAGTCTGATATCGATAAATTGCGCGATCATTAAAGAAGGTATTGCCACCATTTGATCTGTTGTCAAAATCTGAAGCACAAACTAATTCTGTTGCTCTCTCTTTATAATTTATAAAAAATGCAGCACTGACTAACCTTGAATTAGTATCATATATAGACAACATCTCTCCAACCCCTTTATTCACACAAGTCTGTAATAACTTTAATAATGTATCATAATCTTTTTGCTTTATTTGAGGGGTTCTATCACCAATATTATCGCTAAATAAATTCACTAATTTTGAAGGGTTATCTCCCCAAACTTCCTGTAATCTATTTTCTTTTGCTTTTTTACAATCTCTCTTCCTATTTCTACTATATTTCGAATAAATCTCCTCATAGGAATTCTCTAATGAAATAACTTGCATGGTCGACTCAACCTTATTCTCATTAAATTCATTAAACCGATTTCCTGTATTCATTCTCAATTCAGAAAACAAAAAATAAGATTTCACCTCTTTTAAAAAAAGATCCAGATCCACACTTTCTACCCTTTGAAATACTCCAACTTGGAGTAACCAAAAAGGTTGATAAATGTATTTTATTAAATATTTCCTTCTCCAAGGCAAAGGCATTACTGCTTCATAATCATTAAGCACCAAAACATCCCAATTATCGGCAACAATATCCAAATACCAAGAAAAAGCATATACTCTTGAATTCAATGCATTCTCAATACAATTGTCGTATTTTTTTGTATCAAGATTTTTACGTTTGATATATTTAATCATGCTTCACCATATCTAAAACATCACCATAAACACCTTTCCACCCTTTCCAAATCCCATAATCACTAAGTATTTCATTATGAAACAAGGTCACAAAGGTTCCGTTCACAGCTTTTACCTCATGCAACAATTCTTTAATTTTTAATAAAGCTTGTTTTGGTGACAAGCTCAATACCTCATTCAATGCATAATCATTCACAGCAAAAGGAAAAACCTTTAACGGTGTCTGAATTTCAAAATCCAAATCGTAAAAATAAAAAGGAGTACAAGTACTTGCCCTAAAGCCTAGATAATCAGAATACCCCATAGTATAATCCTCTTCTACCTCTAAATCAATCAATTTCTGATACGTTTCTGGCAAATGATTTCTCAATAAATGTTGTTTAGATTTTGAAACGGGAGTATTGATAATGGATTCCATTTTTTTCAATTCCTTTTTCATCAAGTCTTCCTTTTTCATCGTAAAATAAGACAAGTTCAAACCAACTTTTACGTAATCGGACATCGACTTGATCAACAATCGATATTTATCTTTTGTGATGGACACATTGTTATCATAGGTACTTACATTGGATATTAAAAAGAAAAGTACCGTTGGAAACTGATATACTTTTTTTAAGCTAACAATCTCATCATAAGTATCATAAGGATCTTTTTTGACTTTCAACAACACCAATGCCCTATCTATAAAAGCACTTAATTTAAAGGTAAAAAAATCAATCATGAAACCACCAATAGATCGCACCAATCCTTTGGCTCTGTAAATATAAGCTTGGTTGATATCAAAAGTACTGATATAAGAGAACTCTCTGTTTTCAAAAGGATGATCCGGAAATTTTTCTTTTAAAACCTCTAAAAATTTGTAGGCCCAAATATCCACCAAAGGTCTTTTTAAAAACCCATTTCTAAAAGCCATGCTTTCCTCCACAGAAAAACGTTCATGTTCATCTTGTACATGCGGTAAATATTCCTCATACCTGCTCATCAGATAAAAACTTGCAGCAAATATATCATACGGAATAGAAGATTTTTTCCCTGCTGTAAAAAAACATGGAACATTTTCATCCCATTTGGCAATCGAAAACTCAATATCATTGATCCCTTGTTCAAACAGCAAATCATAGGATCGAATAAAAAACTCATTCCCTAAAGGCATTTTTGAATAATTCAATTTCGCTCCATTAAAAGCTACAAACTCTTCAATTTTAGTCGTAAAACTAACCTTAGAGTTTAAGATTCTAATAAATATATGCTTAAAGATATATGTAAGCCTTGGGGTTATTTTATGAGTATATACCAATACCATTTACGGAGAAATTATTTTATTTATCACAAATACACCTAGACAACCAAGGATTCATCTGCAAAGCTAAAATAAGCTTTTTCTGTAATTATTAAATGATCTAGAAGTTTAATATCTAAGCTACGTCCAGCATTCTTAACCTTTTCCGTTATATCTTTGTCTGCTTTGCTTGGCGCTAAATTTCCTGAAGGATGATTATGACACAAAATAATCCCTGTAGCCAATTGCTCTAATGCCTGTTTAAATAACAATCTAATATCCACAACCGTCCCAGTTAAACCTCCTTTACTAAGCAATACTTTTTGCTGCACCTTATTGGAGTTATTTAAAAACAACACCCAAAACTCTTCATGTCTTAGGCTACCTAACATAGGCTCCATAATATCGAAAACATCTTTACTACTGGTTATTTTATCTTGTTTTATGGTATCGGCCATCCGCAATCTTTTTCCTAATTCTAGTCCTGTAAGTATGGAAACCGCCTTCGCTTCACCAATTCCACGAAACTCTTCCAATTCTGACAAAGACATTTGAAATAATTTCCCCAGATTATTATGGCAATGCGCTAATATTCTTTTCGATAATTCTACAGCAGATTCTTTTCTATTTCCTGACCCAATTAAAATAGCGATCAATTCCGCATCTGACAAGGCTCGTTTTCCTTTCAAAATCAATTTTTCTCGTGGTCTATCAGAAGCATCCCAATTCTTAATGGTAAAAGATTCGTTTTTCATATTCCCTTTTTCTATTAAATATAAGATAACTTCTTCATATATTTTTTTAAAGAAACGTTTTCGCTATTTGTGAAATTCATGGGAAAAATGAATAAATACTTCATTATCTTTGTATAAATTTATTTTCAATGAAAATTATTATAGCGGGTGCAGGAGACGTAGGTTTCCACTTAGCGAAACTTCTATCAAACGAAGCTCAAGACACCTTTGTGATTGATTCGAATCCTAAAAAACTTAAATACATTGATGATCATTTAGATGTAATTTCCGTCAAAGGAGATGCTACTTCTATCAAATCATTGAAGGAAGTTGGGGTAGAAAATGCTGATTTAATTTTAGCCGTTACAGAATCGCAAAACACGAATTTAACAATTGCCGCATTGAGCAAAAAGTTAGGTGTTAAAAAAACAATCGCAAGAATTTCGAATACGGAATTTCTTACAACAGATGAAATAAATTTTGCAGAAGTAGGGATCGATTATATGATATCACCTGAATTTTTAGCGGCAAAAGAAATTGAAGCTCTTTTGAATGAATCTGTCTTTAACGACAAATTTGAATTTGAAAATGGAGCTATTACTATATTGGGTGCAAGACTTTCTTCGGAATCTCCAAGCATAGGAAAAACCGTTCAGGAAGTAAAAGAAATGTACCCTGAGATAGATTTTACTATCATTTCTCTTAAGAGAGAAAACACTATCGAAACTATTATCCCAAGAGGTAGTACCAAATTCAAACACCACGATCAAGTTTATTTTTCGGTTACCAAAGAACATATTGACAAAGTCTATGAACTGATTGGTAAAAAGAAAGTCGGAATTAAAGATGTGATGATTCTTGGAGGAAGTAGAATTGGACAAAAGGCTGCAAAAAATCTTTGTGATCATAATTTCAATGTAAAATTAATTGAGAGCAAAAGAGACAAGGCTTTTGAACTAGCAGATTCTTTATGCAACACACTTATCATCCAAGGAGATGGCAGAAATGTGGAACTTTTAGACGAGGAAGCTATTAGTAAAATGGACGCCTTTGTTGCCGTAACAGGTAATTCTGAAACCAACATTATGTCTTGCCTAGTTGCCAAATCAAAAGGGGTTAAAAAAACAATTGCCTTGGTTGAGAATATGGATTATATCAACATCTCTCAAACGATAGGAATTGACACCTTAATTAATAAAAAATTACTTGCAGCAGGAGCGATTTTTAAACATGTTAGAAAAGGGAAGGTTTTAGCCCTTGCCAATTTACATAATGTAGATGCGGAAGTACTCGAGTTTTTTGTAAGACGAAATACAAAAGCAACTAAATTAAAAATCAAGGACCTTGAATTAACAGACAAAGCCGTTATTGGCGGTGTTGTTAGAAAAGGTGAAGCTATCATGACTTTTGGTGATTTTCAAATATTAAAAGGAGATAGAGTTATTGTTTTCTGTTTGCCTGAATCTATTGGAGAAGTAGAAAAATTATTTAACAACTAAACAATGAGATCTTCTGGATTAAATTATAAAATAGTCGTTAGTTTTTTAGGACTAACAGCTATGTTAAATGGTATTTTCATGCTGTTCGCTGTACCTTTTAGTTTGTACAACCATGAAGAGTCTTATACCGGTATACTTTCGGCAGGGCTAATTACCATCTGTATTGGTTTTTTTATGTGGTTTTTGAATAGAAATGCACCTAAAACACTACACAAACGTGAAGGATATATTATTGTAACCTTGGGCTGGTTGATTCTAACTTTCACAGGGGCATTACCTTATTTATTTACAGGAACCATCCCACATTTTGCTGATGCAATCTTTGAAACTATTTCTGGTTATTCCACCACCGGTGCTTCTATTGTCAATGATATTGAAGCACTACCAAACGGAATTTTATTCTGGAGGAGTGCTACTCATTGGATTGGTGGTATGGGAATTATCGTACTTACAATTGCCATCTTACCACTTTTAGGAATTGGTGGTATGCAGCTGTTTATGGCAGAAGCACCTGGACCTTCTGCTGATAAAATGCATCCTAGGATCACACAAACAGCTAAGCGATTATGGTTGATCTATGTTTCACTTACCCTAACAGAATTTTTCTTGCTTAAAATTGCGGGGATGACATGGTTTGATGCCTTAAATCATGCCATGGCAACTATGAGTACTGGAGGTTTTTCTACCAAAAATGCCAGTATGGCTTACTGGAACCATATGCCTATCATTCAATACATTGTGATTGCATTCATGTTTGTTGCCGGTACCAACTTTATCCTTACTTATTTTGCCTTAAAAGGAAAAATCAGAAAAATATTTCAAAACGAAGAATTTAAATATTACTTTTTCGGTTCTATTTTTATGACGATTGTTATTACTATTATCATCCAGTATTTTCATACTCCGGGAGTAGAATCTACTATAGAGCACCCAATGCCTTGGGGTACACTCGAAAGTTCTTTTAGGCATGCTGGATTTCAAGTAGTGGCTGTATTAACAACAACAGGGTTTGTTTCTGCTGATTATACTACATGGAACTCGTTGGCAACCATGTTGATTTTTTCTTTATTCTTAGTTGGTGGTTCTGCAGGATCTACAAGTGGTGGAGTGAAAATTGTGCGTCATATAATCATGATCAAAAACAGTGTCTTAGAATTTAAAAAACTATTACATCCTAACGCCATTATTCCTGTAAGATACGACAACAAAGGAGTTTCTAGAATTATTGTCTTTAATATTCTATCCTTTTTTGTTCTGTACATGCTTATCTTTATATCAAGTGCAATTATTTTAAGTTTTTTGGGATTAGAATTTGATTCAGCCATCGGCGCAGCGGCTTCCTCACTTGGAAATGTTGGACCAGCATTAGGTTCGTTAAGTCCAGTTGACAATTATGCTCATTTATCAGATGCAGCAAAAGTCTTTTGTTCCTTTTTAATGCTCATCGGAAGATTGGAATTATTTACCGTGCTAATTCTTTTTACTCCTTTCTTTTGGAAGAGAACTTAACAAATATCATATAATACATTCTCCATTGTAAATACCTTTGAGGTATACAACACAATTTATCCCCAATCAACAATCATGAATAAGAATACACTTTCAACATGTATTGCAATCGCTTTTGTAATGCTTTCGCTCAATCTAACTGCACAGGAAAAAGAAAAAGAAAAACCTTGCAAACATTTTAGAATTAGTCCTGTATTAAGTCATACTTATATTCCAACCGCAACCTCCGAAGGAACTCAAACGATTATTGTTCCCTCTATTGGTTTGGATTTAGAGTACTGGTTCAGTCATAAATTCGGTATTGGGCTTCATAATGACTTAGAGTTGTTCAATTATGAAATTGAAAAACCAGGAGACGAACTGTCTATTGAAAGAGAATATCCAGTTGTGGTAACCTTGGATGCTTTAACAAAAGTATACAAAGACCTAGTGGTAGTTTTGGGAGCAGGAGTCGAATTTGAGAAAAACCAGAATTTATATATTGTAAGGGCTGGACTAGAATATGAAATAGAATTTGCAGAAAACTGGGATTTGGCTCCTACTTTTTTTTATGACTACAGACATAAAGAATTTGGAACTTGGTCCATGGGAATTGGAATAGGGAGACGTTTTTAGATAAGACTAAAACTAAACTCTCTATTCATATTATCTTTCATACTTATAAAAAAGTAGCTATAATTCTAAATGAATTAGCATAAATACTTTTTTTAAAAACCAAACCTATATTGCAGTCCTGTCATAAAAAATCTAGAATAGGCGCTATACCCCAATTCTCCTCTATACATCCAATTATCATTGATCTCAAAATTAAATCCTACTTGAGTACTCCAATTGTCAATAATTTCTTTTTTTATCTTGTAGTTAATTGCATCACCGTTTTCTATTCTTTCTCCAGCTGCATCTAGCTTATCTTTTCTTATATATAAATCCGCTATTTCCTCATCTCTTTCAGGTGTTGAAGGCAAACTTTCTAGGAGATCAATTCTAGCATCGGTTATTGTAGTAATACCATCAATTGCTTGTGTCATTGCCTCATCCAATTCTGGAACACCTAAAGACCCAGTATTGTTTTCTTTATCTACAAATTCACGATACATAACACCAATATATACGGCTAGCTTCATATTATTATCAAAAGTTACTCTACGTCCAATACGAGCAGAACCTACAAAAAACTTCACCGTTTGTTCTAATAAATCGGAAGTAGTGGTATACCCACAAAAAATGTTACAATTTTAGGCAGCTCGTTTATTTTTAGGATTTTTTAATTTTGTCTCCATTTCTAAAGGAGTTAAATAATTTAAATATTGATGTATTCTTTTGTTATTATACCACTGTATATAT
>Ga0209223_10004593_pt1 | contig 12526 bp, 9 predicted proteins | sample COG_06_FD_184750 | JGI IMG/M metagenome (GOLD analysis project Ga0209223, IMG submission 184750) | Pelagic Microbial community sample from North Sea - COGITO 998_met_06 (SPAdes) (version 2) | ecosystem: Environmental > Aquatic > Marine > Neritic zone/Coastal water | place: Helgoland, sampling...
CTATTAAAGAACTTTATGATATTAACCCCATTTTAAATGAAACTAATAAGGAAATAACAGGTAATGTAATTTATATAGATAATTATGAAAATGTAGTTACCAACATTACTAAATCAATTTTTGATGAATTTGGCAAGTCGCGGTCTTACACTATTAATGCTAGAAATTATAAGTTTAACTCAATTGTGAATTCATATAGTGATTCTATTAAGTTTGAAATTAAAAGGGAATTAAGAAAAGAAGATGGTAAAAAAATTGCCATGTTCAATAAAGCTGGTTTTTTGGAGTTGGCAATATATAAAAGTAATCCATTAATAACAGGCGGTGCTAGTAGTTTATTTGGTTTAAAGTATAGAGATATTATTACAATTAAATTCGATTAAACATTTAAAAAGTGTTAATAAAAATGTTTTACTTTAACATTTAATTCTAATATATTTACTTTTTTAATTATCACAATGAAATTTATTGTATCTAGTTCTCTTCTTTTAAAAAACATTCAAGTTTTAGGTGGCATTTTAAACACAAATAATACACTTCCTATTCTTGATTATTTTCTATTTGAAATATCAAAAAAATCATTAAAAGTAACAGCATCTGATTTAGAATCAACTTTAACTGCAGAAATTGAAATTGAATCTAATGATGAAAATATTATTGCTATTCCTGCGAAATTGTTAATTGATACACTAAAAACTTTTCCTGAGCAACCATTAACATTTAATGTTTTGGAAAATAACACAATTGAAATCAGCTCAAATCATGGAAAGTATGCATTAGCTTACGCTAAAGGGGACGAATTTCCTAAAACATTAACCATAAGTGATGCATCAAATTCTATAATTTCTTCTCAAGTTCTTTTTCAAGCTATCAATACTACTATTTTTGCATCTGGAAATGATGATTTACGACCAGTAATGAGTGGAGTATTTTTTCAGTTTTCTAGTGAAGGTTCAACTTTTGTCGCTACCGATGCTCATAAGCTTGTTAGATATGTAAGAAATGATTTTAAATCTGATAAACTAGTTGAATTTATAATGCCTAAGAAGCCGTTAAATATTTTAAAAGGCATTCTAATGAATAATGATTATGATGTCAAAATTGAGTTTAATGAGAGTAATGCAAAATTTATCTTTTCTAATTTATCACTAACATGTAGGTTAATTGACGGAAAATATCCAAATTATGAAGCTGTGATACCCAAAGAGAATCCTAATGTTCTTACAATTGATAGATCTTTATTTTTAAATTCTGCAAAGAGAGTGAGTATATTTTCAAATAAAACAACACATCAAATTAGAATCAAAATTAATGGAAATGAGTTAATAATTTCTGCTGAGGATTTAGATTACAGTAACAAAGCTGAAGAAAGATTAACTTGTAATTATAATGGTGACGATATTGAAATAGGTTTTAATTCAAGATTTCTTACAGAAATGCTATCAAATTTAAATTCAGATGAAGTTAAACTAGAACTGTCATTGCCAAATAGAGCAGGAATCTTAACACCTACTAAGTCCAGTTCTGAAGAAGAAAAAATTACTATGCTGGTGATGCCCGTAATGCTTAATAATTAAAGATAATAATCTGTTCTTATAAAGCTAGACTGTTTCGAGTCAATCATTTCCCTTAAAATACTCTTATTTAGCTCATTATCTTTTGATGCTACAAAGGTTCTAATCGAAAAAGATCTAAGAGCATCGTGTACGCTTAAAGTAGAAACTGCAGAATCCTTTCTTCCAGTAAAAGGATAGATGTCTGGACCTCTTTGACAAGCACTATTTAAATTCACTCTACAAACAAGGTTAACTAATGAATCAATTATAGGTCCCAAAATACTGGCATTTTTTCCAAATATACTTACTTGTTGTCCATAATTGGATGAAGCCATATAATCTATTGGTTTGGAGACATCATTAAAAGAAACAACAGGAATTACTGGTCCGAACTGTTCTTCTTTATATACTTTCATTTCATGAGTTACTGGATAAAGAATTGCTGGATAAACATAATTTTTTTGCTTCTTTCCCCCTCTTTTATTAATAATTTTTGCGCCTAAATTTGTTGCATCATCTATTAGGTCAGAAATATAATTTGGTTTAGAAGGCTCTGGCAAGGGTGTTAATAGAGTATTCTCCCAAGGCATTCCTAATTTTAAATCATCCACTCTTTTGGAAAATTTACTTAAAAATTCGTCTTTTACATCTTCATGTACATATAAAATTTTAAGAGCTGTACAGCGCTGACCATTAAATGATAAAGTTCCTGAAATACATTCATCAACTGTTAAATCTATATCGGCATCTTTTAAAATTATTGCAGGATTTTTAGCCTCAAGTCCTAAAACTAATCTGAGTCTATTTTTTTGAGGATGTAAATCTTGTAATGAAATAGCAGATGAACTATGTCCAATTAAAGCTAAAACATCAATTTTTCCTGTCTCCATTATTGGAGTTGCCAACTCTCTTCCTCTTCCAAAGACAATATTTACAACGCCGGGTGGAAATGATTCTTTAAAAGCCTCCAGTAATGGGGCAATTAATAACACACCATGTTTAGCAGGTTTAAAAATAGTCGTGTTACCCATAATAATTGCTGGAATCAGTAAAGCAAAGGTTTCATTTAGAGGATAATTATAAGGTCCTAAGCATAATACAACTCCAAGTGGTCCTCTTCTTATTAAGGCTCTAACCCCAGAGGAATTTTGAAAGTGTGCACCATTTCTATCAATAATTTTATATTCTTCAATTGTATCTTGTATATAATCAACCGTTCTGTCAAATTCTTTTTCAGAATCTTTAAGATTTTTTCCTATTTCCCACATCAAAAGCTTAACAACTTCATCTCTTTTTAAAACCATTTTATCGACAAAATTTTCCATGCAATTTATTCTTTCATAAACCTTCATTGTTGGCCATATTCCTTGACCTTGTTTAAAAGCTTTTGAAGCTGATTCTAAAGCATCAATTGCTAAATCTTTAGACATTAATGGAGTTGTTCCCAATAGTGTAGGTTCTTTATCATCGGTATCACAAAGTAGTGTTGAAAACACATTGGCCATTTTACCATTCCATTCTTTTATTTCTCCATCTATAAGAAATTCTTTGTGTATTATATGATCTCTTATTATATATTTCTCGGGTATATTGTTCATAATTACAGATTAAATTTGTTTCATTGAAGTCATAGAAGCACGTAATTTTTTTCCAATAAGCTCAACTGGATGGTTTCTAATTATGTCATTAACCTTTATTAATTCTTGGTTGTTGGTTTTTTTAGACAACTCGTAGGGTTCTCCAATATGTTTGTTATCGATGTCATTCATAAAATCTTTAAGTAAGGGTTTACAAGCATGATCAAATAAATAACAACCATATTCTGCCGTATCAGAGATTATCTTATTCATTTGAAAAAGTTTATTCTTTGAAATTAAATTAGCTATAAGTGGAGTTTCGTGTAGAGATTCATAATAAGCAGACTCATCAATAATTCCAGAGGCAGTCATTGTTTCAAAGGCTAGCTCTACTCCTGCTCTTACAAATGCAACTAATAATAATCCATTGTCAAAAAATTCTTGTTCGGTAATTTCATTTTGTGATGAATTAGTTTTTTCAAAAGATGTTTCTCCAGTTTCAGCCCTCCATTTTAACAAGTTTTCATCATTATTTTCCCAATCTATCATCATAGTTTTAGAAAAATTTCCAGACATAATATCGTCCATATGTTTTTGAAATAACGGAGTCATAATTCTTTTTAAATCTTCAGATAAATTAAAAGCTTCAATTTTTGCAGAATTATTTAATCTATCCATCATATTAGTTACTCCACCATGCTTTAATGCTTCAGTAATAGTCTCCCATCCATATTGAATAAGTTTGGCTGCATAAGATGGATTAATACCGTTTTGAATCATTTTATTAAATGAAAGTATTGAACCCGTTTGCAATACTCCACAAAGAATAGTTTGTTCACCCATTAAATCAGATTTTACCTCTGCAACGAAAGACGATTCTAATACTCCAGCTCTATGGCCACCAGTAGCCACAGCATAAGCCTTTGCGTAATCTAAACCGTTTTTATTTGGATTATTTTCAGGATGAACTGCAACCAATGTAGGAACTCCAAACCCTCTTTTGTATTCTTCTCTGACCTCACTTCCTGGGCATTTTGGAGCTACCATTATAACAGTTATATCTTTTCTTACTTTATAGCCCTCTTCAACAATATTAAAACCATGTGAATAAGAAAGAATCGAATTTTTTTTCATCAATGGCATTAAATTATCTACAACATTGGTATGATTTTTATCAGGTGTTAAATTTAATACCATATCTGCATCTGGAATTAACTGCTCAAATGTTCCAATATGAAAATTATTTTGAGTTGCATTAAGAAACGAATCTCTTTTCTGATCAATTGCAGATTGTCTTAATGCATAAGAAATATCTAAACCTGAATCTCTCATATTTAAACCTTGATTCAAACCTTGTGCCCCGCAGCCAACGATAACAATTTTTTTATTCAAAAGAATATTTACACCATCATCAAATTCAGAGGAACTCATAAATCTACACTTTCCTAATTGTTCTAATTTTTGTTCCAAAGTCAATTGGTTGTAGTAATTTTCCATAATTTATTTGTCTGTATTTAAACCTAAAATGTTTGATATATTCATTGGCTCTTTAGAAACTGAAATCCTCCCAGATCTTACAAACTGTAATAATCCATAGGGTTCTAGGGAATGATATAACTTTTCCGTTTCATTTCTCCAGCCAGTTTTTTCAATAACAAAGTAATTTGGAGAAACAGTTACTATGTTAGCTTGGCTTTCTTTTATAATTTTTTGAATGTGTTTTTCATCAAAAAGTGATTTAGACTTAACTTTGTACAAAGCCGTTTCTAAATAAATAGTTTCTTTATCCGTATGAAAAAAAGCTGCAATAACCTCAATTTGTTTTTCAATTTGTTTTATGATTCTTTTTATATTTTGTTCTGAAATAGAAACTACTATTACAAACCTAAAAATATTATCAATTTCAGACGGAGAGGTCGTTAAACTCTCTATATTAATATGTCGTTTTAAAAAAATTGCTGAAATCCTGTTTAACAAACCAATGTTATTTTCAGTATATATAGAAATTGTATATGTATTAATATTTTTGCTCATAAACTTACTCTAATCTTACATCAGAAACTGATGCACCAGATGGAATCATTGGAAATACATTTGCTTCTTTTTCAACTTTAACCTCAAGAAAATATGGCTTATTTGAATTCAACATCTTTTTTATTGAAGACTTTAATTCCTGTCTTTTCTCAACTTTTTTAGCATCAATGTAATAACCTTTAGCAATAGCAACAAAATCCGGATTTATCATTTCAGTTGAAGCGTATCTTTTTTCAAAAAACATTTGCTGCCATTGTCTTACCATTCCCAAATATTCATTATTTAAAACAACTATTTTAACGGCAGATCCTGTTTGAAATATTGTTCCTAGTTCTTGAATAGTCATTTGATAACCACCATCTCCGATAATTGCAACCACCTCTCTTTTAGGAGCTCCCATCTTGGCGCCTAATGCAGCTGGAAGTGCAAATCCCATTGTTCCTAAACCACCTGAAGTTACATTAGATTTAGATTGCTTAAAGCTAGCATATCTACATGCAACCATCTGATGTTGTCCCACATCAGTCACAATAATTGCATTCCCATTAGATGCTTCATTAATTTCTCTCACCACTTCTCCCATAGTTAAACCATGTTTTGTAGGATGAATATCGTCTTTTATTACTTTTTCATATTCAACTTTGTAATATGATTGAAATTTACTTAACCAATCTTTGTGTGAGTTTTTTGTGGCATTTTTAGTTAGTAAAGGAAGGGTATTTTTAACATTACCTAAAACAGCAATATCAACATCTACATTTTTATTAACTTCAGCTGGATCAATTTCTAAATGAATAATTTTTGCTTGTTTGGCATATGTATCTAAATTTCCTGTTACTCTGTCATCAAAACGCATTCCGATAGCTATCAATAAATCACATTGATTAGTCAGTACATTAGGGCCATAATTTCCATGCATACCAACCATACCCACATTTAGGGGATGTTCTGTTGGTAATGCAGATAAACCTAAAATTGTCCAAGCAGCAGGAATCCCAGTTTTTTCTATAAACTCTTTAAACTCATTCTCGGCATTACCTAAAATAACGCCTTGTCCCCAAACAATTAATGGTTTTTTTGCAGAATTTATTAATGATACTGCGTTATTAATGTCTTTTAATGAATAATCAGGGGTAGGTTTGTAACTTCTAATCGATTTGCATTTCTTATATTTAAAATTCATCATTTCAAATTGCGCATCCTTAGTAATATCTATAAGTACGGGGCCAGGTCTTCCAGATTTAGCGATATAAAAAGCTTTAGCTATTATCTTTGGAATGTCAACTGCTTTAGTTATTTGACAATTCCATTTAGTCACTGGAGTTGATATTCCGATTATATCTGTTTCTTGAAAAGCATCAGAACCTAGTAAATGTGAAGCAACTTGACCAGTAATACAAACCATTGGAGTAGAGTCTATTTGAGCATCAGCAATACCAGTTACTAAATTTGTTGCACCAGGACCTGAGGTTGCTGTAACAACTCCTACTTTTCCAGAGACTCTAGCATATCCTTGAGCAGCATGAGTTGCACCTTGTTCATGTCTAGTTAAAACATGATTTAATTTATCTTGAAATTTATATAATTCATCGTAAATAGGCATAATTGCCCCACCAGGATAACCATATATTAAGTTAACATCTTCTTCAATCAAACATCTAATTACAGCTTCTGCGCCTGATATTTTATTCAATTTATTCATTTAAATTTCATCGGTTACACACCCATTAGATGCGTTAGACACATTTTTAGCATATTTATTTAAAACTCCTCTGAAAACTTTTAGATTCGGTGACTTCCATTTTTTTCTTCTTATTTCTAATTCCTCATTAGAAATATTTAATGTTAAAGTGTTTTTTACCGCATCAATAATTATTTTATCTCCATCTTCAATTAAAGCAATATTTCCACCATCTTGAGCTTCAGGACATATGTGACCTACCACAAAGCCATGAGTTCCACCAGAAAACCTTCCATCAGTAATTAATGCGACATCCTTTCCTAATCCTGCACCCATTATAGCAGCTGTTGGTTTTAACATTTCTGGCATTCCAGGCCCACCTTTAGGGCCTTCATATCTAATAACAACCACATCACCTTTTTTGACTTCACCATTCTTTATACCATCATTAGCTTTGAACTCACCTTCAAAAACTTTCGCTTTTCCACTAAATAACAAACCTTCTTTTCCAGTGATTTTAGCCACAGATCCGTTTAGGGCTAAATTTCCGTATAAAATTCTAATATGACCATTTTTCTTTATTGGGTTTTCAAATGATTTAATGATTTGTTGATTAGACTTCAATGGTTTTATATTTTCCAAATTCTCTCTAATGGTTTTTCCAGTGATAGTCATGCATTCACCATCCAGAAAATTATTATCTAACATATATTTCATAACAGCAGGAACTCCGCCAATGTTATGTAAATCTTCCATTAAATATTTACCACTTGGCTTTAAATCAGCTAAAAATGGTGTAGAGTCACAGATTGTTTGAAAATCATCAATTGTAAAATTAATTTCAGCACTTTTTGCGATTGCTAACAAATGTAATACTGCATTTGTAGAACCTCCAAGAACAGTAATTAGTTTCACAGCATTTTCAATGGATTGTCTAGTGACAATGTCTCGAGGTTTTAAGTCATTTATCAACAAATTCTTTAATACATTTCCAACTTCATAACACTCCTCTGATTTATTATTACTTGTAGCTGGATTTGAAGAATTATATGGAAGTGACATTCCCATTGCTTCAATCGCTGAAGCCATTGTGTTTGCAGTATACATACCACCACAAGCTCCAGCACCGGGACAAGCATTCTTTACAATAGATTTATATTCCTTTTTATCAATCTTACCTGCAACATTTTCTCCCCAAGCTTCAAAAGCAGATACTATATCTAATTTTTTTCCGTTGTGACATCCAGGAGCAATTGTTCCTCCGTAAACTAAGACACCAGGTCTATTTAATCTTAACATAGCCATAAGAGCACCTGGCATATTTTTATCACATCCTACAACAGTTACAACAGCGTCATAAGACATTCCTTCAACGACAGTTTCAATAGAATCAGCAATGATATCTCTTGAGGGTAAAGAAAATCTCATCCCTGAAGTTCCCATAGAAATTCCATCACTTACACCAATGGTATTGAATATTAAACCAACTAAACCAGATTTATTCACTCCATTTTTAATAAGTTTCGAAAGGTCATTAAGATGCATATTACATGGATTTCCTTCATAACCCGTACTAGCAATACCAATTAAAGGATTTTTCAAATCTTCTTCGTCAAGACCAATAGCATGAAGCATCGCTTGGGCCGCAGGTTGAGTAGGATCTTGAGTGACAGCTCTACTATATCTATTTAAAATCATTTTTTTGATTAAAAAAAAACCTTCTCTAATTTATGAGAAGGAAGTAAAATAATAATTTCAATAAAAATAGAAATATTTAGTTAATTTAATAACAAAAGTGTACATAATTTGGTCTGAAGCATTTTATATATCGTATTTTTATAATATCAATAATTATTTATACTAAAAATCATCTTTTTTTATGAAATATTTAATAAAAACAGTATTTAATAAACAAAAATCTTTTTTTAATTCAAAAGAAACTTTCAATGTTGATCTAAGAAAACAATATTTATTAAATCTCAAAAAAGAAATAAAGAATAATGAAAAAGAAATTGAATTAGCACTTTTTAAGGATTTGGGTAAATCAGAGGGGGAAAGTTATTTAACTGAAATTCATTTTGTTTATTCTGAATTAAAAATCGCATTAAAAAATATTAAAAAATGGACCAAGAGAAAATCTGTTAGATCATCCTTATTAAATTTTCCTTCATCTGATTATATAATTGCTCAACCCTATGGAAATACTTTGCACATATCGCCTTGGAATTACCCTTTTCAATTGTCAATAGCACCACTTATTGGTGCGATTGCTGCTGGAAATACAGTTGTTTTGAAACCCTCTGAATATTCAGAACATACAACGGAGATTTTGGAAAAAATAATTAATAATGTTTTTGATGAACAATACGTCAAAGTGATTAAGGGAGGTCCTGAGGTGGCTACTGAATTATTAAATTATAATTGGGATTACATTTTTTTTACAGGAAGTGTCAATGTTGGAAAAATAGTAGCTAAACAAGCTGCTCTACATTTAACCCCAACAACGCTTGAACTGGGCGGTAAAAATCCCTGTGTAGTTGACGAAACAGCTTCTTTAAAAGTCACAGCAAAAAGAATAGTTTGGGGAAAATTTATTAATTGTGGCCAAACTTGCATAGCTCCAGATTTTTTAATTGTAAACAAAAAAATTAAAGAAAAATTAATCTTTGAGATTATTAAACAGTTGAAGTTAATATATGGAAATGATCCTGAAAAATCTGATTCTTATGGAAGGATAATAAGTCAAAAACATATTAAATTTCTATCCTCATTAATCCAAGATCAAAAAATAATACATGGAGGAAAAATAAACGAAAAATTAAGATATTTTGAACCAACATTAATTGAAATTAATGGTTTTGATTCAAAGATTATGGAACAAGAAATATTTGGTCCAATACTGCCAATATTTGAATATAATAAATTTGATGAGGTTGATGAAATTATAGATAAATACAAAAACCCGCTAGCCTTATATATTTTCACTAAAAATAGAAGACTTGGTGAAAAATTCTTAAAAAAACATAGTTTTGGTGGTGGTGCAATAAACGATACTGTTGTTCATATTATTAACGATCGCTTACCCTTTGGTGGTATAGGAAACAGTGGAATGGGTAAATATCATGGTGAGGCTACATTTAATACTTTTTCTCATTTTAAACCTTACATTTCTAAACCTTTGTGGATTGATATTCCTCTGAGGTATCCTCCTTTTAAAAATAAAATGAATTTTTTAAAAAAAGCACTTAAACTAATGCAATGATTTTTAAATTATTAAAAATATTTTTATTAATAATTAGCTTTTCAATAAGTGCACAGATTAATAATAACTTAAGTCAAAATAAATATTTTGAATTAGAAATTAATATTTTAAAAATAAAAAAACCTGGAATTGCTTTTATTGCGATTTACAATAATTCATTAGATTTTAACTCAGAAGATGATTCGAAAAATAAAATTACTTATGCTTTAAAAGAAAATGTTAAAAAGGGCAGTTTTTCAAAAATTATTATTGTTGAACAAGGTACGTATGGAATAAAAATATTTATTGATAAAAACAATAATAATAAATTTGATTTTAATATTATTGGAATTCCAAAAGAACAATATGGATTTTCAAATGATGCAAGTGCATTATTGGGACCACCTGATTTTAAAAACGCCTCATTTGATGTGGTAAATGACAAAACTATATTTATTAAAATGAAATAAATGGAAAAAACAGTTTCTCAAGCGATAAAAGACAGGCGATCAGTCAGAATTTTTAAAGATGAAAAAATTGACAGTGAAAAAGTTAAAAATTGTATTTACAACGCTTCTCAGGCTCCAAATAGTAGTAATCTTCAGCTTTGGGAGTTCATACATATTAATGATTCAAAAATATTGGATAAACTTTCTAAAGCATGCATGAACCAAAATGCAGCAAAGACAGCCTCTCAGTTAGTTGTAATTGTAACCAGAAAAGATTTGTGGAGAAAAAGAGCAAAAGCGAATATTGATTTTATCAATAATCAAAAAAAACAAGAGTTGATTACTGAAAAAAGACACAAACAAGCTTTAAACTATTATAAAAAACTAATTCCAATTCTATATTTTGATTTTTTTGGAATATTAGGTTACTTAAAATATTTTATATTTCAAATACTAGGCCTATTTTTCCCTGTTGTTAGACAAACAAGAAATAGTGATTTAAGAGTAGTTGTTCATAAATCAGCAGGATTAGCTGCCCAAAATTTTATGATGAGTATGTCAGCAATTGGTTATGACACATGCCCTATGGAGGGGTCTGACACTTTAATGGTTAAGAAAATATTGAAATTATCAAAGGGTTCCGAAATTAATATGGTCATAGGATGTGGGTTAAAAAATGAAAAAGGTGTTTATGGCCCACGTTTTAGAGTTCCTTTCGAAAAAGTTTATAAGTATATTTGAAAAATATTTTTTATTTATGAACGATGATCTTTTTAAAAAAATTTGCGGAAGTTATCCCACTGGAGTTACAGTAATTACATCTCTGAAAGGTAACACTAATTATGGATTCACAGCTAATTCATTCTCTTCTGTTTCCATTGATCCACTGTTAGTTCTTTTTTGTTTAAACAAAGAAGCTAATTCTAATAAAGCCTTGAATACTAATAATTTTTTTATAATTAATATTCTTTCAAGCGACCAATCAAAAATTTGTAATCAATTTGCTAACAACAAACTAAGTCCTGAAAAAAGATTCGACGGAGTTGAAACAAAAGTTTCTAAAAATAATATTAAAATAATTTCAAACTCTATTGCATGGATTGAATGTAAGGTGAAAAATATTTTTGATGGAGGAGATCACAACATTTATTTAGGAGAAGTACTAAGTGGTAGTTTTTTTGAAAATAAACAACCTTTGGTTTACCACAACGGAATGATAAAAAAAATTATTTAAAAGCTTTTAATCCCTCCTCAAGCCATGCTTGATAAATATCTTTAGTAGTATATTGAATTGGACTATTTAGAATTTTTAAATTTGGATCTAATAAAACATAGTAAGGCTGGGAAGCACTTTTAAAATTCAATGCTTGAAAGGTAGCAGATTTATCTCCAATTGTTCTTATTTCTTTAATTTTTCCAGATTTGTATTTAAGATCAAGTTGGTTAACTTTTTTGAGTTCTTTTCTGTCATCAACGTAAAGTGAAATTAATACGAAATTATTATTAATTAAATCAAAAACAACTGGATCAGTCCAAATATTCTCTTCTACTCTTCTACAGTTTACACAGGCCCAACCAGTAAAATCTAAAAGTATTGGTTTGTTTATTTCTTTAGCGTGCTGTAATCCTTTATCAAAATCCTTGAAACAGTTAAAACCTAAAGGGCAATCATTAGATTTCGGATAGATACTATAAAAAGATGGAGGCGTAAACCCACTTAGTAAACGGGCACTATTTGAACCATTAGGCAAAAGAGCTGGACTCAAATATATAGCAAAACTTAAAAAGGATAATGAAAGAAACATGTTAAATTTTGATCTTTTAACTACATGACTTTCATTTGGAAATTTATAAACACCTATAAGATAAAGAGATAGCAAAATTGATATAATTACCCAAATAGCAATAAAGATTTCTCTTTTAATTAACCCCCAATGTTCTACTAAATCGGCATTTGATAAAAATTTAAAAGCAAAACCTAATTCTAA
>Ga0209223_10004597_pt1 | contig 12522 bp, 12 predicted proteins | sample COG_06_FD_184750 | JGI IMG/M metagenome (GOLD analysis project Ga0209223, IMG submission 184750) | Pelagic Microbial community sample from North Sea - COGITO 998_met_06 (SPAdes) (version 2) | ecosystem: Environmental > Aquatic > Marine > Neritic zone/Coastal water | place: Helgoland, sampling...
TATTAAAGCAAAAGGTATTAATGATTTAAAATTTTCATCAAATGTTAATGCATTTGTAATCCACGATATTCCACTTAAATAAAAACCAAAACCAAAAGCACACCCAAATATAAATAAATTTTTTCTGTAAGGTTTCCTTCTGAATGTGCTTTTAGACTTTTTGTTAATATAACTTGTGAGAAAGAAAAAAATTGGCAATATTAAAAAGTTAATGAATGTTATGTTGTATGGTTGAAATGAGAAAACTGTTAATAACCCAATAACAAATGGGATTAAATACAAAACAAAAAATCGATTATCTAAATATTTTTTTAACATTACTTAATAAAATTAAGATAATCTTTTTCTATTTGGCACATTTTTTCGTAGTCTTTTTCTTTTTTATGATCATGTCCAAATAAATGGACAAGTCCATGTACCCATAATTTATCAAATTGTAGTTTAAAAAATTTTAAATCCTTTTTGTTCCTTACTTTATTAATGTTAATAATTATGTCTCCTAAATAGATTTCTTTTTCTTTTTTTAATATATTTTTTAATTTTACTTTGCTGTGAAATGGAAAAGATAGAACGTCTGTTGTTTTATTTTTTTTTCTGAATTTTTTATTGAGACTTTTAATTTCGTGATTTCCGGATAATAGTAAAGTGCAAAAAATAATATTTTTTTTAAAATCTTTATTTTTAAAGTTTAATTTTTTAACTTTCCTATCAATGTAGCTGCTGGGTTTTTTAATAAATTGAGTCCAGCTAACATTATTGTAAATAACATTAATTTTTATCATCAGTGCTTTTGGTTTGATAAGCCCTAATAATTTTAGATACTAATGGGTGTCTAACAACGTCATTGTGATCAAATTCAATCATTTTAATTTCTTTTAGATTGCTTAGAATATTTCTAGATTTTATTAATCCTGAATGTGATTTATTAATCAAATCTACTTGGGAAGGATCTCCATTGACCACCAATTTAGAATTTTCTCCTATTCTAGTTAAAAACATTTTGATTTGTGTCTCTGTAGCATTTTGTGCTTCGTCCAAAATAGCAAAACAGTTTTTTAATGTTCTGCCACGCATAAAAGCTAATGGTGCTATTTCTATTTCCCCGGTTTCAATTTTTTTATCTATTTTATCAGCTCCGAAAAGTTCGTATAAAGCATCATATAAAGGTCTTAAGTACGGATCTACTTTTTCCTTCATGTCTCCTGGTAAAAAACCTAATTTTTCCCCTGCTTCAACAGCGGGCCTAGATAAAATTACTCTCTCAATTTTTTTTTCCATTAGTAATGTGACGGCAACTGATACTGCTAAAAAACTTTTTCCAGTTCCAGCAGGTCCTAGCGCCATTACAATATCATTTTCTTTAAGAGCTATAATATAATCTGATTGTTTTTCAGATCTTGCGATAACTGATTTTCTAGGGGTTTTTATTAATTGTTGAAATGACTTAACATTAGATTCTTTAAGTTCAGTTTTTTTTTTCACAGAAAGTATTATATCTTCTTTTTCAATAATATTCGTTAGCAAATATTTATTAATTAAAAATTTTATTGCTTCACAAAAAATAGAGGTATTTTCTGTATGCCCTTTGCACGTAATTGAATTTCCCCTAAAGAATACATTGGTACCAGTAAGTTTTGCTAAATATTTTAAGTTTTGATCAAATTGTCCTACAATAGTTATTAAAATATCATTATTCGTTACTTGAATATTTACTGTTTCGCTATCAATTTTTTTTATAATCCAGTTATGTTCTAATTTACTAATTTCAAACATATATTTAGGCCGCGTAGTTCTTTTGAATTAGTTTTTTTGAATTAATTTCACCAAATAGGGTGTTCTGATTGACTTTAGTGATTTTAATATTTTTTATTTTTCCAGCTAAATTTTCATTACTAGGAACAATTACTGAATTAAAACATTCGTCGCGACCAAAATACTCATTTTCATTTTTAATTTTATTTTCAAATAGTATTGGCGTAGTTTTATTTAAAAGTGTGTTTCTATATTCTGTTTTTATTTTTTTAGATAAATTTTGAAAAATGATCAATCTTTTTTTTGCCAAATTTTCATCAATCTTTTTTAAATTGAAAGATGGTGTACCTGGTCTAGCACTAAATATAAATGAATAAGAACTAATAAATTTTACTTTTTTCATTAACTCTAATGTTTTTTCAAAATCATCTTGGGTTTCACCAGGATAACCTATAATAAAATCACTCGATAATTTTATATTTGGATTTATCTTTTTTAATTCATCTATAATTTGTAAGTATTCTTCAACTGTATGTTTTCTATTCATATCATTTAAAATTTTATTTGATCCACTTTGAACAGGAAGGTGAATCAAGGGCATTAATTTATTACAATCTTTATGTACTTGCATTAAGTCTCGTGTGAAGTCTCTAGGATGTGATGTGGTATATCTTATTCTTTTTAATTCGTTAATTTTTGCAATTTCTAAAATTAAATCTGAAAGCTTTCTTCCCTCAAAGCTGTATGCATTTACATTCTGTCCTAGAAGAGTAATTTCTCTAGATCCATTGCTTACTAATTGTTTTGCCTCTTTTACAAGTTCGTTAATTGATCTAGAAAATTCTACACCTCTCGTATAAGGAACTACACAAAATTTACAAAATTTATCACAGCCTTCTTGAATAGTTAAAAAAGATGAAACTTTACAGTCTGAATTTTTTACGTAATTTAAAGTGTCAAATTTTTCAATTACATCAAACTCTGTAAAATTAATTAACTTTAAATCTTTTTCTAAATTCAAAATTATATTATTTATTTGATGGTATGATTGAGGTCCAACAACAGCATCTATATATTTTTCTTTTTTTAATAAAACATCTCCCTCTGCTTGAGCAACACAGCCTGCTATAATAATAATAGGTTTTTTTTTATTCCTAAATTCTTTTTTAATTCTCCCAATGTCATGGTAAACTTTATCTGTTGCTTTCTCTCTTATATGACACGTATTTAAAACATAACAATTGGCCTCAATGATATTTTTAGTTGGCAAATAATTTATTTTTTTTGTTAAATCTAAAATACGATTACTATCATATTCGTTCATTTGACAACCAAGTGTTTTGATAAATATTTTTTTTTTCAAATTATTTCTTTAATTTTGAGCCATAAAGTTCGAGCTTATGATCAACTAATTTATAACCTAGTTTTTTAGCAACTTCATTTTGAAGTTTTTCAATTTCTTTATCCACAAATTCAATTATTTCTCCACTATTGATATCAATGAGGTGATCGTGATGCTCGTCTGGAGATTGTTCATATCTGGCTTTGCCACCTTTGAAGTCATGCTTTTCTACTATGCCAGCTTCTTCAAAAAGTTTTACAGTTCGGTAAACTGTTGCAATACTAATTTTTTTATCTATCTCGCTTATTCTTTTATGCAGTTCATCAACATCTGGATGGTCGTTAGAATCTGACATAACCTGAGCTATAACTTTTCTTTGGTCAGTGAGCCTTACTCCTTTACTTCTGCACTTTTCTTCAATTGAATTCATATTTAATAATTTAACTTAAGTATAAGGGTTTAATCAAATTTTTTTGTATTAAATCTTTTTTTATTAAAAGTTCAATATTAGCAAGGCTGAATTGACCAAGATCTGAATTTTTAAAGCCAAAAAGATTAATTTTTTTTGATAGTTTTATTCCTTTTGCTACTGCCAAAGAAACACGCATAGAGGAAAAACTACCTGGCCCAAAATTTACAAGTATTGTAAAACTAGTATTAAAATTTACTTTGTATTTTTTTACTAGATTTAATATGCTTATTACTAATTGATCGTTATTTTTAGTTTTAGTATCAAAATCATGTATAAAGAAATTATCATTAACTTTTAAACCAATTTTATCATTTTTGCCTATGCAATTTATAATCAAAAAATTTTTAATCATTTACTACTTTATAGCTTTATTGTGCTTTCAAAACAATTTGTATTCAAATACACCTAGTAATTCTATTGAGGATTATGGATTAATTTCTTTGATGTACCACAGATTTGAGGAAAATAAGTATCCGTCAACTAATATAAAAATTTTAGACTTTAAAAAACACTTAGAAATTATTCAAAAAAATAATATTAAGTTTATAAACCCTAAAAATTTTGAAATGGAACTAAAAGATAATAAGAAGCAAAGGAAGATTTTATTAACTATTGATGACGGCTTTTTATCATTTTATGAAAATGCATGGCCAATCTTAAAAGAAAAAAAAATACCTTTTATTTTATTCGTAAGTACTAAAGAAGTTGGATCTTTTAATTACATGAGTTGGGATCAAATAAAGAAAATAAGTGAAGAGGATTTTGTTGAAATAGGTAATCACAGTCACACACATGAATACTTAGTTGATGAAAATGATAAGACTATTCAATCTGATATTCAGAAATCAATTACTATTTTTAAAAAAAAATTAGGAAAAAATTCAGATTTCTTTTCTTACCCATTTGGTGAGTACAGTATAAGTTTTAAAAATATTATAAAATCTTTTGGGTTTAAATATGCCTTTGGTCAACACTCGGGTGTAATAGATGATACTAAAAATTTTTACGAATTACCTCGTTTTCCTATTAATGAAAAATATGGTGAATTAAAAAGATTCAATTCTTTAACAAAAACTCTACCTTTTAAATACAAAAAGATATTACCTGAAGAAAGGTATCTTCACGAAAATAAAAATCCACCAAAAATAACAATAGAATTTTTTGAAAATATAAAAAATCTTAAATCAATAAATTGCTACTCGAATGAGGCTAATAACTGGAGACAATCGGAAATAGCTTTTATATCTGATACTATACTTCATGTTTTAATTAATGAAAAATTCATTGGAGAACGAGGACGTATCAACTGTTCATTAAGAGATCCAAGTGGTTTTTGGCGTTGGCTAGGAATACAATTTGTAATAAGTAACAAATAATTAAGAACTTAATTGAATTTTTTTAACAGAATTCACCAACCTAACAGGTTCGAAGTCTGTTAATCTGTTCTGCCTAATAATTTGATTTAAAATTTTTATATATTCAGTCCCGGTTTGAGCATAATTTTTTAATGTCTCGGTTAGTTCTAGACCTGAAATAACTTTATTTTTTTTCCTCATTACAGATCTTTTCTCTCTAAATTTTACGTAACTATTGTGAGTATTCAGATTATTTTGATAAGCTTTTACAGAAGCTCTTAGAATTGGAAATTTTAAAATTTTATGTTTTTTATTACTCTCTCTATCTAATGGTGCTATTCCTTGACCACTCCACGTCCACTGACCAAATATTGCATTTCCCTCAAGTGCAAATCTGGATGTTCCCCAGCCACTTTCCTTTGCCGCTTGAGCTAGAGCAATAGAAGTTGGTATAATATCTATTCTTAAAAGCAGCTCTTCCATATTTCCTTTTTTAACTTTATATTCTAGCAGTTTTTGCCGTAGCCATTGCTTTTCTAAATCAGTAGTTTTTTTCTTTTTATAAACACTTTTTAATTTTTTACGGTCAGCTAAAATTCTCTCATTTTCAGCAACTATTAATGGAAGAACAATTTTTATAAAAGTCTCTTTTTTTAGTCTTGTGCTTTGTAATTCATCTAGATCTTTTGGGAATTGAGTAAAATAAATAGGTTTTACAAGTTTTTTATTTCTGACTTGACTTAAGTCATAATCTACATCTTTAAAAAGATTTAAAACAGTTTCAGTTTTTAAATTTAGATCTGGAAGAATTACCTCTGCAACATTCTTCTTTTTTAATTTCAGCTCGGGCTGTTTTTTTTCTTTTTTAACTTGGGCTTTAAGTTTCTTTTCTATTTTCTTATCCTTAAGCTCTGGTTGTTTTTTTTCTTTTTTAACTTGGGTTGTAGGTTTCTTTTTTATTTTCTTTTCCTCTGCTTGAGGTTTTTTTATTTCAACTTTTTGTATATTATTGTTCGTATCAAATTTAGTTAAATTGTTAATTAGAATTGAAGTCATTCCAACAATTATGAAAAAACCAATTATAACTGTTTTTGTGCTTTTTGGATTAATTTGTTGCTTGTAAATTCCATGTAATAATTCTGTAAGAACGTGAGCAAAAAATTCATAAAATGTTCGGCCCAATTTAGGAATAATATTTAAAAAATTCAATCCTACAATACCTAAATTTTTCCATGAATTTTTAACACTTACATTGATTTTTCTTAAAATATCATATTTAAAATTTTCAGTTTTTCTAATAAATTTATTTTTACCTTTAATTAGATCTACTCTGAATTCTGCAAAATTATTTTTTATTTTGTGGACAGGCTTAACAATATTTTCTTTAACAAAAGTAGTCTTATAATCTTTTGGTATGGTGATGCTGCTTTTCTTGAGAATAAGTTCTAATTGACCGGTAGTTAAGTTTTTTTTGCTTTTAACATAATCCTGTATCTCTTTAACGTTATAAATATAAGCCAGTTCTACAAGTTTATCTCTATAACTTAATTTTTTTTTCATAATTATATAGCCTCTACAGAATTAACTTCTTTAACATAGTGTTTTAAAAGGTTTTGTACCCCTTGTTTTAAAGTCATTAATGAGCTCGGGCAACCTGAACAGCTTCCTTGCAATTCAACCTTGACCACTCCGTTCTCAAATGATTTAAATTTAATATCACCTCCATCTCTTGCCACAGCTGGCCTTATTTTAGTATCTAAAACTTCAATTATTTTATTAACTGTTTCATTGTTATTATTATCATTGCTAGGTTGTATTTGATCGTTTTGTAAAATTGGTTCATCGTTTTTTTCAAAATAGTCATTTAAAAGTGAAATAACCATTGGTTTAAGTTTATCCCAAGAGACATCTTTTGTTTTTTTCACCGATAAAAAATTTTTAGACAGTAAAACAAGTTCTACACCATTAAATTCCAATAGCTCTTTTATAAAAAAATTTGATATTTCGCCAATTTTACTTTTTTGAAATTCCTCAGTGCCAATAGCCGAAATTATTTTTTCAGATATAAATTTTAAAGAATCTGGATTTGGAGTAAGTTCGGTTTGTATCATGTAGAATGTATATTATATCAATCCCACTATATCACGTATATTCTTAAGGTTCTCCTCAGATATTATACTAGCTTTTTCACTGCCTTTATTCAAAATCCTTTTTAAATGAGACTTATCGTCTAATAATCTTTTAATTTCTTTACCGACCGGAGTTATTTCTTCGATTAAAATTTCTGTTAACTTTGTTTTTAAAAAGGAATATTCTTTACCAGCCATCTCTTTAAGAACTTTTTCCAATTTATTTTGAGATAATTCAGAATAAATAGTTAATAAATTTAACGCCTCTGATTTTTTTTCCAGTGATTTTAAATTATCAGGAATCGTCTCAGAATCAGATTTGGCCTTTTTAATTTTTTTTCTTATTTCATCAGCACTGTCTTTCAGGTTAATTCTAGAATAATCAGACTCCTCCGATTTACTCATTTTTTTTGTTCCATCTCTTAAACTCATAACTCTTGATATATTTTTAGATATTAAAGGCTCTGGAAGTGGAAAGAAACTTTCACATTTAAAATCGTTATTAAATTTTTGGGCAATATCTCTTGATAATTCTAAATGTTGTTTTTGATCAGCCCCAACTGGTACATGCGTAGCTTTATAAAGTAGAATATCAGCTGCCATTAAATTTGGATAAATATATAAACCTACGCTGGCTTTTTCTTTATCTGATCCAGCTTTATCTTTAAACTGAGTCATTCTATTTAGCCAACCTATTCTTGATATGCAGTTTAAAATCCAAGCGAGTTCAGCATGTCCTGAAACACTAGATTGATTAAAGATTATGCTTTTATTTGGGTCAAGACCAGTTGCTAAAAAACTAGCTGTTGTTTCAAAAACATTATTTGAAAGTTCACTAGGTTTTTGAAAAACAGTTATGGCATGTAAATCAACCACACAGTAAATGCACTTCATTTCTTTTTGCAATGATGCAAAATTTTTAAGCGCTCCTAGGTAATTACCTAAATGAAGATTACCTGTAGGCTGGACTCCAGAAAATACTAATTTTTTTTTGTTCATTTAATTTGTTTTATAATATTTTATTCTTAATATTCCTAATAAGTAGCAAGATAACAAATAAACAATGCCAGCGAAACCTACAACTGATATTAAATAAATTGCTTTATAATTGTAAGAGTAATCTAAATAACTGGCATAATTTTTTAAAGCTAGAAGTAAAATTGATGACATTATTGTGGTTGAAAATAAGATTTTAAAAAAGTTAGTTATTAATTCTATTTTTAACAGTAATGATTTTTTTTGATTTAACAAATAAATATAAATCAAAACACCGAACCAAGTAGATATTGAAGTGGCAATGGGAATAATTACAAATCCAAAATTTGAAAACAAACTAACGCTAATAACTACATTTACGGTAACAATTACAATTGAAATATAAAAAGGAGTTTTTGTATTATCGCGAGCAAAAAAGAAGTTTGATAATATTTTAACTAAAGCAAATGCAGGAACGCCATAACCAAAGTATTTTAAGGCGTCAGAAGTAAGTTTTACATCTTTCTGAGAAAAAGAACCATAACCAAACAGAGCATTAACTATCTCTTCGGAAGCAATAACTAATCCAAAACTCGCTGGAATAGATAATAATAACGAAAGCTCAAAAGATTTACTTTGAATGTTAGATAATTTTTTTAAGTTTTTTTCTTTAAATGTTTTTGATAAAATAGGAAGAGAAACTGTACCTACAGCTATTCCAGCTATTGCTAGATTAATTTGGTAAATTCGATCTGCATAATATAAATAAGAAACAGCTCCTGTTTCAAAAGAAGCAATAATTGTTCCAATCAAAATATTAATTTGTGTAACTCCTGATGAAAAAACACTTGGTAGCAATTTTTTAAAAAAGAATTTAACTTTAGTATCTGCCTTTAATTTGAAAGTTAAGGTTGGTTTATAAAATTTAAAAGTAACAAAAAAAAGGAATATAAGTTGTAATATTCCAGCTAATGTAACACCGTAAGATAATTGTTTAGCAAAGTTAAGGTTTAGTTTGTAGGAAATAATCAAACTTAAAATTAAAATAACGTTTAAGATAATTGGCGCAGCTGCGACTGCGGCAAATTTATTGTTAGAATTTAAAATACCTGAAAAAAAAGATGAAAGACTTACAAATAATAAAAAAGGAAACGTAATTCTCGTTAGCTCTACAGCAAGACTAAATTTTATATCATTTTCAACAAATCCAGGTGCAATGATGTAAACTAAATAAGGTGTAAAAATTTCTACAATTGTAACTATTAAAATCAAAATTAATAACAATGAACCTAAAATATTATCTGCAAACTTTTTTCCTTTTTTTTTATTTTCTATTCTTGCGGATGTATAACTTGGAATAAATGCTGCATTGAAAGTGCCTTCTGCAAATAATCTTCTAAATGTATTTGGTAATCTAAAAGCCACAAAAAAAGCATCAGCAAATATTGATGCTCCTAGAAAGAACGCAATTAATATGTCCCTTAGATAGCCTAAAACTCTACTGATTAAAGTAAAAAAACTAAATATTGAAGTTGAGGAAAGAAGGTTCATATATAATCTTAATTAAGCCATAAATATTTAGTGAATTAATACTTTTTATATTACATACTCATTTAACTAAATGCCAAAAAAAACAGAAATTGATCATTATACTGATAAAGAAGCTCTTGATTTTCACATAAAGGGAAAGTCAGGCAAAATCGAGATTATCTCTTCAAAACCATTGACCACCAAAAGAGATCTGTCTTTAGCTTATTCTCCTGGTGTGGCTGCACCAGTGAAGGAAATAGCAAAAAATCCTGACCTTGCCTATGATTATACAAGTAAAGGAAATTTAGTTGCAGTTATTAGTAATGGATCTGCAATTTTAGGTTTGGGTGATTTAGGTTCCCTTGCGTCTAAGCCTGTTATGGAAGGAAAATCAGTTTTATTTAAAAGATTTGCAGACATAGATTCTATAGATATTGAAATTGATAGCAAAGATTCTAATTCAATTATAGAAACTATAAAAAATATAAGTGGTACATTTGGAGGTATTAACCTTGAAGATATTGCTGCACCAGATTGTTTTATTATTGAGCAAAAATTAAAAGAAGTTTTAGATATTCCTGTTTTTCATGATGACCAACATGGCACAGCAATAATCACAACAGCTGCACTAATGAATGCTTTGGATATTTCGAAAAAGAAAATTTCTGATGTCAAAGTTGTTGTTAATGGAGCTGGAGCATCTGCGCAGGCATGTGCAAATCTATTTAAAAGTTCAGGCGTAAAAAATGAAAATATAATTATGTGTGATAGAAAAGGTGTTATTTATAAAGGCAGAGAAAACATTGACCAATTCAAATCTGCTCATGCCATAGAAACTAAATTGAGAACTTTAGAAGAGGCAATTGAAGGGTCTGATGTTTTTTTAGGATTATCTGCTAAAGATGTCGTTAGTAAGGAAATGGTAAAATCGATGGCCAAAAATCCTATAATCTTTGCTTGTGCTAATCCAGATCCAGAAATTAAACCTGAACTTATTCAAGAGGTTAGGGATGATGCAATTGTAGCTACAGGTAGATCGGACTATCCTAATCAAGTGAATAATTTAATAGGATTCCCATATATTTTTAGAGGTGCGCTTGATGTTAGATCAAAAGCTATTAATGAAGAAATGAAAGTTGCTGCAGCTAATGCTATAGCTCTTTTAGCAAGAGAAAGTGTGCCTGATGAAGTGGTTTCAGCTTATGGAGGAGATAGACCTAGATACGGAAAAAATTATATAATTCCTTCTACATTTGATCCTAGATTAATTAGTGTAATACCGGCTGCAGTAGCTGAAGCTGCGATGAAAAGTGGAGTAGCTCGTAGAAAAATTGATGATTTTGATTTGTATAAAGAACAACTTTCAAATCGTTTAGATCCTTCAATGTCATTGATGCAAGGTATAAATGCAAAAATTAGAAAAAACCCTAAAAGAGTAATATTTGCTGAAGGGGAAGATGAAAATATGCTTAAAGCCGCAATAGAATTTGGGAAAAACAAATTAGGTAAACCGATACTAATAGGTGCTGAGAAAAGAATTAAGGAACAATTAAAAAAAATAGGATTGGATGAAAATTATAAAATTGAAATTGTTAACTCCACAGATAAAGAAAAAAGAGAAAAATACGTAAAACATTTATATAAAAGATTGCAAAGAGAAGGGCAGTTAGAGAGGGATGTAGATCGACTAGTTAGAAACGATCGTATCGCATGGGGTTCTTCTATGATCGCGTGCAAAGATGCTGATGCAATGGTTACTGGAAATATTAGACACTACGCGGCTTCAATTGAAAAACTTAAAAAAGTAGTAGAAGCTCGACCAGGTGAAGAAATATTTGGCATGACAATGATCGTTTCAAAAGGAAAAACCATTCTTGTTGCAGATACAAATGTAAAAGATTTTCCGTCTTCAGAGAGATTAGTTAATGTTTCTAAATCATGTGTGCGTGTAGCTCGATTATTTGGCTTTGATCCTAAAGTTGCTTTTCTATCTCACTCTACCTTTGGAAAGCCTATTTCAAAAAATACAAAACATGTACGAGACGCAATTGAAATGTTAAAAAAAGAAAATGTTGATTTTGATTTTGACGGTGAAATGCAGCCTGATGTAGCCTTAAATCCTATTTATAGAGAAATCTATCCGTTTTCAAAAATTGTTGGTAATGCAAATATTTTAATTATGCCAGCGTTACATAGCGCGGCCATCTCAACTAAACTTATGAAAGTATTTGGTGGTGGTAAATTAATTGGACCTTTACTAATTGGTTTAGGACTGCCGATTGAAGTTGCTCCTTTAAGAGCTAGTACTTCTGAAATTTTAAATTTAGCATCAATTGCCGCTTATTCTTCTGACATAATTGATTATTCTAATTAAAGTTTATTTCGACTTAATTCTGTAGCCAGATAAATTGAAGGAAAGATTTCCTCAACATCATATATTTTATTTGCCTCATCAATCACTTCTTTTTTTTCATCATCATTCATTGCTATACCAAAAATGTAAATATTTTTATTAATCGTCTCTAAAGTATAATTTCTAGATTTAGTTTTTTTATTAAAAATTAAAGCCGATCTTAATTGGCTTGTAATTAAAATATCTTTTGCGGTGCTTTTAAAACTACTTTGCCCTTTAATTGAAATTGCATTTTTCACTGCTCTAACCCCTTTAGTTTCCCATGCCATTTTTGTTATTTTTATTTTTTCTTCAGGCTCATTAACTTTACCTGATAAAAATATTCTACCATCTAAGACTTCAGATTGAATTGATAAAAAATATTTTTTATCTGTTAATGCTAATCTGGCAGATAAATTCTTTTGCATTATCGTATCATCAATCTGCATTCCAATCGTTCTTGGATCAAATGTAATATCAACGCCAGCTCCAAATTTTCCTACCGATGTGCAGGAAGTAATAAAAATTATTAATGAAATACTAATTATTTTTTTCATTTTTTACTTTTAAACATA
>Ga0209223_10004603_pt1 | contig 12515 bp, 8 predicted proteins | sample COG_06_FD_184750 | JGI IMG/M metagenome (GOLD analysis project Ga0209223, IMG submission 184750) | Pelagic Microbial community sample from North Sea - COGITO 998_met_06 (SPAdes) (version 2) | ecosystem: Environmental > Aquatic > Marine > Neritic zone/Coastal water | place: Helgoland, sampling...
GAAAATGCAGTGCGAAGATGTGACTATGCTCAAAGATTTGTACAACAAATTGTCCAAGAATATTACGTTCATCGTCGCGGAAACTTCAGCAGCAACCACAAAGGAGACAGCAGTAGAATTCGGCAATAACATGCTCTCAGTCATCAACGGCTCCAAGAAGATTCGAAAGGATGGTCAGATCATCGATGCTGGCGTCGATGGCGTGTACACAGAATGGTGCAAGGCCTTCGCTGTATGGTTCGCGATGAATCCAGCCAAGATACCTTCTAAAACATCGAAGGATCAGAAGACGCTGTACGCAGACACGAAGACCGAGAAGCAGCTAGGAATAATGATCGTTGATGCGAGTGGTCCACAGAAGAAGAATGTGAAGACCTATGCATTCTTGTGCAAGACGTACCCTGCAGTAGAAATACATCGTGTACATCTGGAAGCGAAGAACGCTCTGAAAGCTCTTCGTGTTGACGTTAATGCTTCCATGCTGCTGCATGAATGGTTCATTGGTCCAACCACCATCGATTACACAGCAAAGTCAGTGGCGAATCTGATTACTTTTTATGGATCTGCTAGTTTCTTCAAGAGCGGAGAGGCCACCGCCAACACGAAGCTAGCGAAGGTGGTGGTGACCAAGCCAGTAGTGACGCATTTCAATGATATTGAATATGTCTCGACAAAACTCTGCGGATTCGCGAAATTTCCAACTGCTGCCGAAATTGATGAGTCCATCGAGAATACTACTTATTCTGATAAGAAGAAATATTTGGAATTTCTCAAGCATTGCATTGCTTATGCAAATTTGAAGGTGACAAGGCTATGTTTTCTGCAAAAATGCAAATTCGCCATTGATGATGATGATGTGCTGAAATTATGCACTGGTAATAATTTCCATAATCTGTATTTATTGTGGCATCTCGAAAATCTCAAGCGCGGTGAGATAACAGTGTTCAAGCGTACTATTACACGGAAGGGTGTTGGTGGCACAATTGAGGTGTTTTACATGGACAACAGCTCTCCGCAGAAAAAATGCATAGTTCAAAAGGAATGGTCACTATTCAATAAGTTAGATAGCATACGCGCACAGATCAAGAAGAATCCAGATTGCGAGCTATTCAACCACTGCAAGGCTACTTACGGGGAGCTCTTCACGAGCATGTACAATTTCAAAGTTGCTACTACTACGACTACCACTGCTACGACTACAACTACTACGACTATCACTTCTACTACTACTACTACGACTACAACTACTACGACTGCTACTACTGCTGCTGCTACTGCTACTACTACATCGAATATGTAATAAATAATTGTCATTTATTCTAAAAAAGAATTCGAGTCTGGAATCTCCGGTCAGCCAGAGGCGGATTTCCGTGTGTCGTTTTACAGTGTGGAGTCTGGAATCTCTACTTGTACGGTTAACTAGGATTTCCGTGTGTCACATCACAGTCTTGAGTCTGGCATCTCCGGTCAGCCAGAGGGGGATTTCCGTGTGTCGTTTTACAGTGTGGAGTCTGGAATCTCTACTTGTACGGTCAAATAGGATTTCCATGTGTCACATTACAGTGTTGAGTCTGGCATCTCCGGTCAGCCAGAGGCGGATTTCCGTGTGTCGTTTTACAGTGTGGAGTCTGGAATCTCTACTTGTACGGTCAAATATGATATCCGTGTGTCACATTACAGTGTTGAGTCTGGCATCTCCGGTCAGTCAGAGGCGGATTTCCGTGTGTCGTTTTACAGTGTGGAGTCTGGAATCTCTACATGTACGGTCAAATAGGATTCCCGTGCGTCGTATGACAGTGTTCAGTCTGTAATTTCTACTTGTACGGTCAAATAGGATTTCCGTGTGTCGCATTACAGTGTCGAGTCTGGAATCTCTACTTGTAAGGTCAAATAGGATTTCAGTGTGTCGCATTACAGTGTCGAGTCTGGAATCTCTACTTGTAAGGTCAAATAGGATTTCAGTGTGTCGCATTACAGTGTCGAGTCTGGAATCTCTACTTGTACGGTCAGCCAGAGGCGGATTTCCGTGTGTCGTTTTACAGTGTGGAGTCTGCCATCTCCGGTCAGCCAGAGGCGGATTTCCGTGTGTCGTGTTACAGTGTTGAATCTGGAATTTCTACGTGTACGGTCAAATAGGGTTTCCGTGTGTCGCATTACAGTGTTCAGTCTGGAATCTCTACTTGTACGGTCAAATAGGATTCCCGTGTGTCGTATGACCGTGTTCAGTCTGGAATCTCTACTTGTACGGTCAAATAGGATTTACGTATGTCACATTACAGTGTTCAGTCTGGAATCTCTACTTGTACGGTGAAATAGGATTTTTGTGTGTCGGTCAATTGCAGTCTTCAGTCTGGATTATATGTGTCGTTTTACAGTGTTAAGTATGGTATATCCCCTACGGGTGTACGGTCAGCCAGAGGCGGATTTATATGTGTCTCTGTTGAGTCTGGAATCTCCGGCCAGCCAGAGGCGGATTTACGTAACATAGGTTAAATAATTTTTATTTTTTACAGCATATAAAATTTTTCCAAATTCTTGAATATATTTTTTTACAAACCCAACATTGTTGCATCGCACGCATACTCGAATTAGCTAGCTTATTGTATATAACATTGTTATTAAATGTGACACAGTCATAATGCGAATGGAACGCTGTATTCTTTGGTAAAGCACCAAAAAAAAGTCCGTCTGCACAGCACACACGACTTATAGCCACGTAAGATATCGCAGGCTGGTAAGATGAGACAGTATCTAAAAAAATGATCACTCTCTTCAGCGTTAATCCTTGCGCACGATGGATTGTCATTGCATTCGCTCCTAAAAGCGGCATGATTGTTGATTCTAAATACACACAAAAAGTGTGTGATTTGGATTTCACATGCATAGCTGTGTAGATTTTCTTTTTTTTGACAGTGACATCAGGCGAGTTCGAAATTTCCAAGTTAACAGATATATTATCAGCGCTGATGATATGGCCTTGCATACCGTTAAAAATTTCGTCGCTCTTTGAATTCTTCGTTACAATGACAGTTTGACCAGTTCGAATCGTTACATTTTTTTGCTTGTTTTCAATTTTAGTCGATTTTTTCATCAAATCAACGACATCTAAATCGTCCATGACGTAAGCTGGAATGTCCATATAAACCGGTGTATATCTTGCAAGAAGTAAAGACTTTGCAGTCGATGATAATTTTGCATATGCTTCAATGATTTGTTTGGCCTTTGGGTAGTCGACAAGCACATCATTTTTTAGGCATGAATTATAATCTGAAACTTTTGTGAATGCTGCAATTTCTTGGCGAAGCGGCTGGAGTACTGCAGGTCCGGGAATGTTGCATATTTTTTCAATGATATCACCATTCCGGAACAGTCGCAACTTGTGCAGAAATGTGGGCTTATAGGTCTGCTCTGTCTCTGGAGCAAGAAGTTGAAATATTTTTTCGTTATGCAGATCGACCCTCCTGTTGTCCGTGAAGAGATGTGTGATTGTGTTGCGATCGTCAGCGTCCATATCCTGGTAAGCTTTAAAACGGGATTGGATAAAACTAACGAGTGTTGGCACTTTTTGCCAGTTGAAACACCCTCGCCTAACTACTTGGAGAACGTCACGAAGGATAACCTGTTCCTTGTCTTGTCGAAAATTTGTTGTTAGTTTTCGACATATAATATTTTTGAAAATTTCATTCTCGAAACAAAAAAAGGCATTATTGTTCATATAGTCGATGCCTTCGAAGTTATCTAATAACAGTCTTTGACGCATCGGGAAATTTGGCTGAAGGGGCGTGGGTTGTTTAGCAAACTCATAGACAGGTGGCAGTTGCAGAAGATCTCCAAGCAGCAGAAATCGCTTATTGGGAATTTTTTCTTGAAGTTGCCGAATTTTCATCGATGTCACCATCGAGATTTCATCAATAATTATAAGTTCAAACATCTCAAAAAAAGAAGACGGTGACCTGACTATGCTGTCTATAGTATTGCCACTGACAACGGCTGCTGCCACACCAGTATAAGCGAGGACTAAACAACGAAATAGTGATCGAATTGTTTTGATCAAGGACGATTTTCCGGTACCACCTTGACCAAAAATTGCAATATTATCAGTAGAATTGAAAATGTCTTCGACAACACATTGCTGGTCTGCAGAAAATTTAAAAAAAATATCCAATATTGCAGTCGTATCGTCTTCTTCTATATATGTATAAATTATATTTATGATGTCAGCAGGCAGTCTGCACTGAAAATCCGTGATAGATAATTGATGATGCTGTTTTTTCTTCGTTAGTGGTGGTGCTTCTCGATGCTTGCGGTGTTTTTTAAGAATCGGCTGTTTAGATCGTGTGGTAATAAAATCATCATCATCAATGATGTGACGCTTTTTTTTGGACATGTATGTTTTTATTTTATATAATATATACTCCCACTACTTCTTGGACCTCCTCCCAGAACGTGTTGCTTTTTTAGAGGTCGGCGTCTTTTTTTTAGACATCTTCTTGGACTTCTTCTTCTTCTTCGTCACATTGATCTTCATATTATGTTTCGGGCCTTTGTGCTCAAACGAGTATTTTTTCCCGAGCATCTTTTTTGAGCCGTCGTGAGCGTGTTCCATAACACTTGCTAGTACTTTGCAGGAGGCATGAGATTTTACGTCAACCCATTGGGCGTGACCATTTCGTACAGCTAGCTCTGGGTTCGTGGCTGTTACATCACACTTGAACACTTCTTTGCCGTCGACTGAAAAATTGATATCGTATCGGTTCGTCTTAGTAACGGGCATTTTTGTTTTCTTTGTTTTAAAATGTGTCAGATGGAACATTTTGTCTTATTTGTGAAATTTATATACCTAATAAGTAAACACCATGTCAGATGCTTTGACCGCCGCAGGAGATGTCACGAAAAATATTAAATTCCAAACAGGCACGACAGTGTTTGTACTGATCGTCTCCCTGTTAATTTTAGCGTTATGTAGCATGTTGATTCGAGAAGCATTACAAGACCCAGCAACTCAAAATAATCCATTGTTTTACTATTCTTTAGCAATAGTACTGGTGGCGGTGATTGTTATTCTGATGATGCCATATTTGTTGGTCACAAAAATTGCTAACGATGCTACAAAGTCAAAACTGAAGGCTTATAGCTTAGTATACACAGTACTCATCACTGCAATTTTCTCGTTTGCGGCTTCGATGCTGGGCGAAATTAGTTCGAGAGATCAACCAAACGGAAAGAACACCACGAAGGCCCTTAAGGCTGTGGGAGGGGTGGGTGTCGCGCTGTCTTCCTCAACGCTGATCGTCTCCATCATATCTCTGGTTAATCTGGTCAGAAGCTAAATAAAAACCACATTTTAATGTGTTTTCCTGATCTCGATCTATGTAACTGTAACAAAATGTGAAATAACTATATTCAATATCAAGATAAAACAAACATCATGGCCAGCTTTTTTCTAAAGTATATGACCGCTAGCTCTGCGGCACGTGCAGCAACTACTCCGACAGTCGAAGATTTCGCCGATCCTCCCTCTCCGTCTCCGGCGGCAGTCGAAGATGTCGCCGATCCTCCCTCACCGTCTCCGGTGGTCACGAACACGTTGACGAAAGAAGAGAAAGCATCGCTGTTATCAATTCTACATGTTCTCGATCCCAGGTTTTCCGGTCTCTCACATGTTAAATGCCGCAACATTGTGGATTATCTCCAGAGACAGATAATTAAGGACACGCCCGAACGAAGAGAAGAACGTTTATTTCTGCAGACTCATGGCTGCATGGATGACGATGAGAAGCTTGCGCTGGAAGCAGGCGTGGACGATCTCGAAGAGGATGACGACGATGACAGCGATGGACATGAACCGAAGGTAAGGCATGATGGGTTCGAAGATGATAACTTTGTGTGTGACGATGACGAAATTGAATATGAATCTGAATCGGAGCGTACCCCCCGACATCGTCTTAAACGCAAAAATTCATCGGAACATGAAGAAGATGAGTCGGAGTCATCGGAGTTGTCGGAACATCAAGAAGAGCAAGACGAGGCCATATCTCGCAAAAAACGAAGAGTCATTGATGATGAGGATGAGGAAGAAGACATTAATACTGCTGAAGACGTCATTGAAAAAATCGATTAAATTTATTATCATTAAAAATTTCACATTTGTTTGACTATCGAATTGATAATTTTACCAACTGTTTCTTGCGGTAACATCCCCTTGAACAGTGGTGCATATTTACCTGATGCAAACAGAGGCACACTACCGTTGCTGTGATCGCCCATCGTCAGGTGTATTTTTCCATTATTTGTATATGAGAAATCAGAGGTGCCATGATCTGATGTGAGAACTATTGTTGTGTGCGCAGGATCCGTATTATCCATTATTGTTTCTAATGTATTTATCGTGTTATTCATCTCTATTATCGCTTGTTTCTTGTCACATATATGTAAAAATTTATCCACATGTGAAGATTCGACCAATAGTACTGCGTTGGTATTGTATGTTTTGTTCAAGGCAAATTGCACCAACTTCGGTAGATTTCGATGATCGTCTCCGACGCTGACGAGCGCCTGTGGAGTATCGTCTTTAATATTTACATCGCACGTGACATCCGACGAGTGAACATTTTCTTGACCATATGCGTGTATGATTCTATTCAATGATGCTGCACTGTGACATCCTGCTGCAAAAATATCTGGTATAAAATTTAATATTTGAGATTCTATTATTAGTTTACTATACCTAGACTGGGCGTGCGCAAAGAATGCGGCTGGCGTTGCGTCGGTCATCGTGGACGTGACCACCAGACCAGTTAAGAAGCCACGGTCACGCGCACTCTCCATACACGTTTGTAAGGGTTTTCCGTTAGTTCCCATGCTAATACATCGCAGTGGTACACAGACACCTGTGCTCAGTGCAGTGGCAGCTGATGCTGAATCAGCTACCATATCATCCAAGGGCTTATTAGTGACAATTGCCGCATGGGTGAAAAATGTCGTGAATCGTTTCTCTGACATCCGCAGTCGCATAAGGTCGAAAAACGCGTGTCCAGCGCCGTCTACAATAAAGACTATTAATCTGTGATGCATTTTATTTATTATCATGTCTAATATTTTATAAACTACTATGTTACCGTTCTTTTAAAAGTTATCAAAGTTACCAACTCTGTGTGATATCATTGAAAGTATAATAAAAAGAAATGTCAGCCAGCGAATATTTTTGGCCTTGAGATTGCTGGCACCTGTTGTCTTGTCCATGATATATTGAAAATAATGACATTTCTTTTCATTTTTCTCTTTATATATTACAATTATGTTTTATATAATTATGGGTGTGATTTATTAGAGTAGTTATTGTACGGTAAGTATGGGATTTGAAACTTATAGTCTTTAAACCCATAAAAATATATTCGTCTTAAAATACCATACTTACCGTGCAATAACTACTCTAATAAATCACACCCATAATTATATAAAATATAATTGTAATATATAAAGAGAAAAAATGAAAACACAGTCAGGTCTTTTGGTCACCCAATTAATTTTGGCCCAAAATGAACTGGCATCCATACGGCGAGTCCATACACTCGTGGCTTGGTAAGATGCTGCTTGTCTACCTCACCCGCGCTGAGGCTCCATGCTTACCTGAAAAAATAGGGTAGCTCTGGACATGGACGGATGGTCACCATCCGAACATGGTCACGCGGTGAATTAGCTCAGCTTTCCAAGTGGTTGGAAAGTTTGATAACTTTTAAAGGAGCCGTTTAGTCTTTCAATCTGTGTTTCGTAATAATTGACATCGACTCGCTGATTTGTAGCTTGTCAGGAGGATCAGCGAGGCCAGCACCTATTTTGTATAGACCTATGATGATATTCTCGTACAATGTATAATTTTTAGATGTATTATAATGTTCAGTTGTAAACTTTCTAATGGGTGGTATCATTAGCGAGTCAAAATCAATACTATATATCTCCGTGAGTATGTTGATAGAATGCTCTGTCAAAGATATATCGACCCTGTTACGATGTGATATGCGTAATAAAGATGATGACAGTTCGTTCCATATACTTTTCCGAAATAGCGGATTGAAGTCGTTTCTGGGTATCACACGGTCTTTAGCAGATGTAGGTAGTATCCTATATGTTGATGTCACCATATCTGTAAAATATTTCTGTGTCTGTGAGCTATTGATATCATCGGCAAGCTCAACCTCCATATGATCATTTTTTCTAAACCCTGCCTCCGCGATCCCGAATATTTCTTGAATTTGATAGGTGATCTCTGGGCTACAAATCACGTCAGATTTCCCCTTACACTTGACGCTTCCCACATGTATTGGCGTGAGAGGGCGGGCATCATCAGCATATAATACAACCGGTCTCACATGCCCAGGTAAGCTCTGCAACTGAATCGTGTCGTGACCGAATTCCTGGGCTGCAGCAGTCACATAGTTAGCGTAGCACAAACATAAACATCGTCCCGTACGAGTAAGTGCTAATATCATGTTTTTTGCATTGTCAGTATAAGGACACGTCGTGACTGGCTTAACCTGTGTAAGATTCAACCAAGACAAAGAACCATACATGAGCAAGTAGAGTGTTTGCACCATAAAATAGTATGCTTTTTCATGGGCAAATTCGAAGTTGAACGTTAGCATTTTGTCGTGTATGGCCTTTAATTTCACTTTTTCTTCCAACCATCTCACAGCCGACTCCTGTAATGTGACCGCAAAGGTTACAGACAAACATGCGTCCATGATAAAGTATTGTGCCACTCTGCTGCGTATTCCAATGCTCTTTAACCAAGCCACGCCCGCAGATACCTGTTCACATGTGGGTATGTCGCCCTGTGGAAGTGTTATGATAGTATTAGTAGATTTCAATAAATAAATTTCACTCGTATCAAGGATCAGCGGCTCTTCAGTTTTAACGACATCCTTATATATCGATCCATCCTGCTGATGAGTACTCATAGGCAATTCAGGTCCTGCTAACGCACTCAGTGCTAGTGTGACAGCAGTCCAACTACTTATCGCATTACCAGGCTCACTGCCAATAAGATGAATTGGATCGGTATCGTATACCAGCAGTGTTTTTGCGTTTTTATTTTTTGCTACATACGCTTGAATATTATCAATCACCTGCAATGGAATGTATTTCTGAAGTTTTTGCACCGCTCTTGAAGTTTCTGGGTAAAACCTCACCTTTACACGGCCGCCGAACTCCTGGAAAGCTTGAAAGAAAGCAGGAGCAAACACATTCTCTTCAAAGCCGGTCACACCATCGTGTGGATAGCTCTGCGCGAATCTTGACCCTAGCACATTCATATATACTACTGAATATGTTGGATCATGGGAATCACTACCCACTGCGAGTGAAAATATTCGTCTTAGAATTTTTACATATAACTCGATGTGGAACTCTCGAGACTTGTTGTATAATACTTTATAATCTGTTGTAGTGGTTGAACTAAAATCATACACCGTGGCTATATATGTATCAATATTCGACATCTTTCCATTCGGTGTTTGCATTTCGAGTTGTGGACATAATATTCCCACATTCGGTGCCAATATTAAATTTTCCATGTAATATCTATCGTAGCCAGCCTGATCATCATCCCCCAGACCAAACAATTTCGAGGCTACAATTTTGTTATAGTTATTATTTATAGGTATGCGGCGCCATAAGAATAATAATATTATATCCATGTCTTCTGGGTTATAACCAGTGTCAAGATACGTCTTGGGAATATTGTATGTTTCGGCGACAAGCGCGACTGACCAGTCTGGAATATTGTTCACTGGTAGTTTTTTCAATAGTTCAAATGTTATTATTTTTTGATAAATTAAGTTATTATATTCCAACGTATATAGCTCTAGCTCCGTATTCTTTTTAGCACTAGCAGCAAATAAATTGTTCGCTGCAGCAAACTTGATCAAATCTGGATTGTATACAAAATCAACTAATTTTTTTACTGGTTCACCTTCCCACAGCTCTGGTCCAAAATATACTAGAGTATCCGCACGTCTAGAAATAGTCATGTAGTCTTCTAATGATATCTCTTCAAGAAGTTCCAAATTGGGAGTATTGCAAAATTCGACTGTTTTGCAGTCTTTTCTCTGCAATATGAGGTCTTGATTGTCAACACATAACTGTGCCAGCATCATATCATCATTTGTGAATTCTTGTTGTTGTGAGTGTTGTAACATAAATGTTCTCAACGAGTCTGTGTTTAAACATATATTGTTAATCATCGCCAAAGGTGATAGTGTACAGTATTTTCGCACGACAACAACACTAGATGAATCAGCTGACGTACATTTTTCAATCTCTGGCCATATTTGCTTGACACTATCAGACAGATACATACGTTTGGGAGATGTGTTCGAGGAGACTGTCGCGCTATACAATTCCGTGCCGATCTGCAACATGGTACTGGTGTCAGTGGAAGGCACAAGAGGTATATCAACTGTTTCTACTATTAATTCGGACGGCGAATCCACCATAGTCACCACAGTGTCTGCAACAGTTACTGTTGGAAAGATGTGAGGCCTTAAATCTTTTAACCACGGATTACACATTGGCATTCCCATCACGCACGCATCAGTAAAACGCCCGACTGCCCCGTCGAGGCTTGGATCACCCGCATTCCCATTACCTATCATCGAATGGGGGTCCCACGCATTCACTATTAATGTGTTTTCTACATCTTCTAAATCCTTGACGAAAAATGGAAATTCCTTGACAACAATAATAGGGATTACAGCTTTTAGCTTCACGATAGCAGCTGGTATATTATGTCCTTTGTTCGAGAATTGTATTTGTAAATCTAGGCCATATTTTTTGTATGCATCATAAAACGCCGGAGCGAAAACATTTTTCTGGAAACCCAGTGATCCTCCATGCGGGTACAATCTCGAAAAATACCCGCCTCCCAAGACAGTCATGACAAGAGTCTTAAATTTTTTGTTTGTAGCAAATGTAAACATTTTTCTGAATATTTCCACGTACAAATCAGTCAAGTATTGACGTGAACGCGTCTTCAAAGCAATATAGTCAGGTTGGTCAATATGATCAAAGGCATATCCGACTGCATGGTATAGATGAATTTGTGTCAGAACGTCGGACTGTGCATTTTCATGTGCGCTCAGGTTAGATAATGTGTAAATGGCGACGTTCGGCGCAAGGATCTGGTGTTTCTGGAAATACGTAGAATAATAACTTTGTCGAAAACCAAAAAGCTTATCACACAAATCTACATTATATCCACGCTCCATTGCTATATTGACCATATCTCTCTCCGTAACCAGCTTATATATCTCATCAGATTTTGACATATCTCCTGCGTATATAATCTCAGACTTATAACGTTGTATATTACTCTCACTACTGACGAAATAATCGATCGTCCACTTAGGAAAAGCATATTGAGGATAGTACATACCCCGGATGATTTCAAGTTTAGATTTTAGAAATTCCGGTATGCCCCGTAACATTTTTTGACTATCTTCACTGCTTAAATAATACGGACATGTATTTGGATCCAATATTTGTAAAGCATTCACAAAAGTATCTTCATGTATGAATTTATCCAATATGTTAGATGTACATTTATAGAGAAACACTTCGGCCGGTACAAATAATCGCATGCCTAGCCTCAGTATCTGCGCACGCTTATATATGTCAAAATATTCTAAAAGCGTGCGCGTCTGAATTTTTTTCACTGAATCTGCACTGCTCTGTCCATCACACAGTATGAGTCCATGGGCCAAACTATCAAATCTTACATTCGGATATGCTTCACAGATATTTTGAATATTGGATGACTCAGCGGATTCAGAATATTTATCTGCAATTCCTCTTCTTTGCATAAAATCCTTAATCGACTCTGAATTTGATAAAAGGTTGTCGATTATATATATTTTTTTTGTTACTTCGAATTTAATAATTCGAAATCCATCTACAGTGGTCTTGATTATTTCAGAGTATATTGTAAATATATTATCATCTGGGTAAAAATTCGGTGATACCTGCTGTGATGATATATCTTGGATATTGTATAAAAATTCACCAATACCCAACTCTCGTATTGTATCACCTGTTATATTTGCAGTCATCGCTGTTGTTGTCGTCGTTGTTGTCGTCGTCGTTGTTGTTGTTGTCGTTGTTGTTGTCGTTGTTGTCGTCGTTGGTGTTGTTGTCGTTGTCGTTGTCGTTGTCGTTGTCGTTGTCGTTGTTGTCGTTGTCGTTGTTGTCGTTGTTATTGACGTTGTCGTTGTTGTCGTTGTTGTTGTTGTCGTTGTTGTCGTTGTCGTTGTTGTCGTTGTTGTCGTTGTCGCTGTTGTCGTTGTTGTTGTTGTCGTTGTTGTTGTTGTCGTTGTCGTTGTTGTTGTCGTTGTTGTTGTCGTTGTTGTCGTTGTCGTTGTTGTCGTTGTCGTTGTTGTCGTTGTTGTCGTTGTTGTCGTTGTTGTCGTTGTTGTCGTTGTCGCTGTTGTCGTTGTTGTTGTTGTCGTTGTCGTTGTTGTTGT
>Ga0209223_10004615_pt1 | contig 12488 bp, 7 predicted proteins | sample COG_06_FD_184750 | JGI IMG/M metagenome (GOLD analysis project Ga0209223, IMG submission 184750) | Pelagic Microbial community sample from North Sea - COGITO 998_met_06 (SPAdes) (version 2) | ecosystem: Environmental > Aquatic > Marine > Neritic zone/Coastal water | place: Helgoland, sampling...
AGACAGCGTGATTGAAGAGGGCATTAGCTTCGACAGCAACTATGCTATTGTTAATGCAGCAGCTTCCCTGGACGCGGCAACAGCTATCACCGCACAGGACAACGGCTCTTCATTTGTCTTTGATGAAACAAACTTTGTCGGTGCTGTTGACCCATCTGAAGCAGTAGCCTGGTGGGCTGGCTGGACTATCCCCGGTTCAGTCGCCGCAGAGGAAACTGCCACAGAGGCATCATTTGCTAGCTGTAACTCGTCTAAAACAGTCTGTACTCTCAAGGGTAATGTAGATCAGGACTACACTATGGTCGCTGGTGTTGAATATCGCCTTGACGGAGTGGTGACTGTAGGTTCTGGTAATGTGGAGATCACTTCCCAGGCTGAAATGGACGCCATTCAGGCGGCAGGTGTGACACTGACCATTCGTGCAGGTGTTAATATCAACGCATTTTCAGATGGCGTTCTTTTGGTTACTCGCGGGTCCAAGTTGATTGCCAATGGGTCTGCCACAAGCCCAATTACTTTTAGTTCTATTGATCCTGATTACGATGGCATGGGCGAATGGGGCGGTGTTGTGATCCAGGGTTTCGCCCCACAGTATGGTCAGGGTGGAACAGGTGCCTGTTTTGCCGACGGTGAAAGCTGGTGCAATATCCTCGGTGAAGGCGGTGACTTTGTTCAGGAATACGGTGGCAACGTACCAGCCGACAACAGCGGTATTATCCGTTACGTGCGTATCGCTGAGGGCGGCCTGATCGCTGGGCCCAACAATGAAATTAATGGTCTGACCCTTCAGGGAGTTGGTCACGGCACCCTGATTGACTATGTTCAGGTTCATGGCAATCAGGATGATGGCATTGAATGGTTTGGCGGCACCGTCAACGTTAAACATGCGCTGCTCACTAGCAATGACGACGATGATATTGATTTCGATGAGGGTTATCAGGGCAATATTCAGTATGCACTGATTATCAAGAACCAAACTGCCGGTGCTACACCAGTGGGCTCTAACGACCCGCGCGGTATCGAGCTTAACTCTTCTGACGAAGACTATACTCCAGAGACTGCCGGTGTCATTGCCAACGTAACCATTATCGGTGGCGACGCGGCTAACAGTGCCGGCGAGTTTGGTATGCGTCTGCGCGGTTCGGTCACTGCAGCTATCCATAACTCTGCGGTGACTGGCTACGACGTGACCTGTGCCCGTATCGATGATTCCGATCACGATAACGACAGTGCCACGGCTAAGATTGATACGCCAATCACCATGAGAAACTTCCTCTGTGATACCGCTGGTGCAGCCTTTAACAAAGAAGAGCCTGTGAGCACGGATTCAGTTATATTGGAAGCGGTTGTTCTAGATGCCAATAAGGCGATTACCAATGCATCGGCATCGGTTACTGCTGAGGCCATCACCGCTCAGGACAATGGGTCATCTTTTGTCTTTGACTCAACCGACTATATTGGAGCTGTTAAAGCAGGTGAAATACCTTGGTATAGCGGCTGGGCAATTACGGGTTCAGTGCAATAAGCAAGTCTGCAATTGAAAGACTAAAAGGCTCCTACCTAGGAGCCTTTTTTTATTCTAATCAATACAGAATAGAATGCCCCTTTGATCGCGCGGATCCTGTTGTTTTATCGATTTTCGGTAGCTAACCTCCTCAAAATGCTATTATCTCAGCGCATTCTTAAAAACAACAATTACATCAGACGGAAACTCCCTATGCGCACTGTCACACACCTGATTTCTCTTGCCGCCTGCCTGTCGCTATTATCAGCCTGTGGAGGCGGCGGTGGCGGAAGCAGCTCACCAGTATCACCACCAGTGGCAACCAATCAGCCTCCAGCTCTGGTGGTTGATGCAGAGGTCTCCGTACTCGAGGGGACCAGGGATATAGCTACGGCCAGTGGTTCAGATCCTGAGAATAGCAGCCTGAGTTACAGCCTGTCGGGCGGGGATGACAGGGCGCTGTTCGAGATTTCCTCTACTGGCAGTATTAGTTTTATTGCCGCGCCAGATTTCGAAGCGCCCACTGATACAGGCGCCAACAACAGCTACCAACTCACAGTGCAACTGGCCGATAGCCAGGGAGCCACAGATAGCCAGAGCATGGTGGTTACAGTGACCAATGCGGTGGAGGGGCGTGTTGTCGATGGCCCCCTCTCAGATAGTAAGGTGTTTATTGACCTCAATAATAATCTGCAGGCCGACTCAGATGAGCCCACAGCCCAGACCGATAGTCAGGGCTATTTTATGCTGCCCGAACCTGTGGACCAGGGCCTTGCTCGTCTGGTAGCCCTGGGTGGCACAGATATCAGCACTAATACTGTGCTCAGCCAGCTGGCACTGATAGCAGATCTGCCTGCAGATCTGGCCAGTACGGCAGTTATCTCGCCGATCAGTTCGGTGATTGCGGGGGCAGACAGCGATCAAGCCAAGGCAGCAATTTTAACCGCGCTGGGCATTCAAGGCACAGTAGATGAGTTTCTGGCCATGGATATTTGGGCCCTGGCCGAGGCTGAGAATGATAATGGCCTGCGACTGCAGCGCCTCAACCAGCAGATAGCGCTGGTGATGACTACCATCCAGACCCTTGATGAAGATCGATTGGCAGCAGAGCTGCCGAGCCTAGCCGAAGAAGCAGCCGCAGCCATCGCGACGCAGATTAGCAGCACTGGGACTATAAATCTTGAATCCACAAGCCAGCTGATTGAGATTATCAATAGGTCGCTGCCAGATTTGGACTCGCTGTCGGTGCTGCTAGTTGCAGCTGTGGCCGATACTATGGCGGATATCATTGAATTGCTAGGCGGCGAGACCGTAGACCCCACATCCGCAGCCGCCATTGAGTTTATTCAGACCACTCAGACCCAGTTGCTGGCGTCAGTGGCTGATCTGGTTGAGTCAGTAACCAGTCTAATCCAGTTTGCTGCTGAGACCAGCCTGGACAGTCTTTTCTCTGATAACCAGATATATATGTCTCAGGTAACGCCTAACAATAATGCTGGCGGAGAGACTAATGGAGAGACTAATGGAGAGACTGATGGAGAGACCAGTGTTATTGCTGAGGGCGATACCCCTATTCTGGTCGATGCTGTAGTTGCCGATATCTGGGGTGGTAACCTGAAGTTTTCAGCCTTTGATGAGCTCAATTCGTACGGTGACTGCACAGACGAGCAGGCTGGCACAGAGGACTGCAAAAGTATTGATTGGCAGACTGTTTCGGACTCTGACAAAGGCGATGTGCTGCAAGTCAGTTATACCGACAGCGCCGGACATGCGGGCATAGTGGTGGGCCCAGGTTCGGCGGTGGATCTGAGCGACTACAGCAATGGGTCGCTAAAGTTTGATATCAAAGTGGTCAATAAAGGGGCCGATGGCCTGTCTGCCGGCTTTTATGTCAAGTTAGAAACCACTCCAGACCGCACCTCAGGTGAAATTGCGGTGTCACAGATTGTCGCCAACGGAAACTGGGAATCGATCAGCATTCCTATGTCGGCACTCACCGCCAGCGGCGACCTAAACTTGGCCAGCGTGACTGCGCCGCTGGTGTTTTTCCCGGCATTTGGCACTAGCCCGGGTGTTCAGTATTTAATCGATAATGTACGTTTTTCTGGCCTGGCCGACGGCGCTGAGCAGCCCGCAGTAGGCAGTGGTGTAGACCCCCAAAACCCCAGCTCATACTCTGTGACCGCCTATGGCGCGGGTAATGTGGCCGATGGCATCAACCCCAATAGCTATCGCTGTGTCTATGATTTTGGCAACTGGATATACAATGCTGGTGTAGTAGAGCCTGGTATTGACAGCTGCAATACAGATACCAATATCCCCCAGGGTACGCCGACGCCACTGTCGCCTCAGTTGACTGGCCCGGCGCAGGAAAAACCTACGCCTACCCATAAATGGTGGGGCTCAATCCCCTTCCTGGGTGAGATGCAAACCGGCAATGCAGACCAGGCCGCCTATATCACGCCAGACCCGTTTATCGCGCGCGTCACCGAGAAAGGTGTGCGGCTGCTAAGTATTCCGGGCGGTCTAGGGCCATACAGCGACGGCTTTATGTATCAGATTCCAGATCCCTTTGTGGAGGTATATGACGGTATTGCTGTGGGCAACACAGATCACAGTAACTTAAATGCCTATCTCAAGGACCACAGCGATGGCTCGGTCACCGTTATGTGGAAGGCTGGCGACGCCGACATTATGGAAGCCACCTTTGTGCATGGCTCCCCCTATGCTTACTTTAAGGCCTATAAGGGTGACCTGGTATTGCGCACTCTGCGCGAAGACGGTGGCGAGAAAGGTATTTTCTACAACCAGGGCAATAGTCTGGGTGTCTGGACCAGCGTGGCGGGCAATCTCAATAACTTCCTGATCACCGGAGAGGGCAGCACCAGCTTCGCCAAGAGCAGCAGCAATGAAATTACAGTCAGCAATGAGGCCAAAGAATTTACCCTGGCCTATCTACCTGCCACAGGTGCAGGTAACGCCAGCAGTGCAATGATTAGTTTCTTTGAGGCCCGGGCGCGCAATCTGGTTGCCGCTGTAAATATTGATTACAGCGTTGACCGTAGCAACAATCAGGTCACTGTTACTCACAGCTACCTCAATGCTCAGGGTTCAGCGGTGGACACTGTGGTGGGTATGTTGCCGCTGCACTGGAAAAACAGCTCCCAGCAAGCCTCCGACTACAAGGTACGCAGCGCCAGAGGCATGATCAAATTTAGTCAGACTGACAGCTTTAATTATGCTCTGCCCTTTGTGGGTGTGCTGCCAACCATGCCCTCTATTGCTGACACATTTGATCAGGCAACATTAGAAAATCTGGTCACTGAGTTTATTGATCAGGGATCAGCTGCCTGGAATAAACGCACAGATACTTACTGGGCGGGCAAGAATTACGGCAAGGTAGCAGAGTTGGCCGCTATTGCTGACTCCATAGGTATGGATGCAGAACAGGCCATGTTGATTGACTGGCTGAAGGCTGAGCTAGCCGACTGGTTTACCGCTGATACCTCAGGCGCGCTGGACAGCAATAAATATTTTTCCTACGACTCAGCCTGGAATACCTTGCTGGGCTTTGAGGAATCATTTGGCTCTCATCAACGCCTTGCCGACCACCATTTCCACTATGGCTACTTTGTGCGCGCCGCAGCGGAAATCTGCCGAGTGGATGCAGCCTGGTGTGGTGATGATCAGTTCGGCCCCATGATTGAATTGCTGATCCGCGATTATGCCGCAGACGACAATGACGAGTTATTCCCGGCAATGCGCAACTTTGACCCGGCCAATGGTTTCTCCTGGGCTGACGGACGAGTTAACTTCACCCGCGGCAACAACAATGAATCTACCTCTGAGGCCGCTACTGCCTATGGAGCTATTATTTTGTACGGGCTGACCACGGGCAATAATGCACTGGTGGAAAAAGGCATGTATCTGCACGCCTCCACCTCTGCGGCCTATTGGGAGTACTGGAATAATATTGATGGCTACAACAATGTCAGTGCCGACGCCGACAACTTTCCGGCCAGCTACAACAAAATCACCACCTCGATTATCTGGGGCGATGGTGCCGTGTTCTCCACCTGGTTTAGTGCTGCCTATGCGCATATTTTGGGTATTCAGGGGCTGCCCTCAAGTCCATTGATACTGCATGTGAGTCAGTATGCGGACTATATGGAAGACTATGTGGCACTGGGGCTCAGCGAGTCATCCAACAACAAGCCATCTGGTCTGGTGGATGATCAGTGGCGGGATCTCTGGTGGAACCTCTGGGCTATGGTGGATGCGGATGCGGCCATCGCAGATTACAACAGCGCGGCAAGCTACACCCCAGAGGCAGGTGAAACCAAAGCCCATACCTACCACTGGATACATACCTTCAGTGCCCTGGGGCAGTTACAGACAGGTACAGGCGCTCTGACCTCGGATTATCCGGGGGCACTGGCCTTTGTAAAAGATGGGGTGACCAGCTATGTGGTCTATAACTTCACCAATCAGGAACTAGCGGTGAGTTTCAGCGATGGACATACGCTGATGGCGGCGCCTCAGGCATTTACCCTGACCAAGGGCAGCCAGTAGGCAGTTAGCGGAGTGAAATAGAGCGCCTAGGCTGCTGTGCTTGGGCGCTGCTTAACCTGCTGATACCAGCGCAGCAGATTGCTGTATTCCTCGGGCACGCTCTTCTTAACCCAGCGGGCAAATTCGACTGCGGCGAAGGCGGTAATATCGGCGACCGAGAAATAGTCGTCCACCATATATTGATTGTTCGCCAGATGGGCTTCAAGGTCAGAGAAAAAATTATCTAGTCGCAGCTTGCCGCGCTCAGATAGAGCGGGAATTTGCTCATAGTTATGGGGGCCTGGCATGGCTCGATTAACAAAGCCCGGCGTCGCATTTCTAAACGCTTCCATCACTGCAACCATACCATTGGCCTGCAGCTGGTCATTGACAGAATCTACCCTGGCACGCTCCACAGGATCGCGGCCAAACAATGGTATATCTGGATAAATTTCTTCAAGGTAGCGACAGATAGCCATAACCTGGGTGAGACTGGTGCCGTCGTCTAACTCGAGAACCGGCACCTCGCCCAGAGGGTTAATTTTGCGAAACGCCTCCGACATCTGCTCGCCGTTCATTAGATCGACCTGAACGGTCTCTATCTCAATGCCTTTCTCAGCCATAAGTATGCGGACACGTCTTGGACTGGGGGCTGTGGCGCAATCATAAAATTTCATCTTAAGGCCTCTTATTGCTCTAATTTTTATTTAACGGCACGGCTTGGCAGTTGAAGTAAAGCCAGTCGCTGCTCAATGGCCTGCAGCATCCCAGCACTGTCAAGACCAGTAGCAGCCAGTTGCTGCGGATGGCTGCCATGATCAATAAATTGGTCGGGCAGACCCAGATGCAGCACTGGCATCACAATGCCCTGCTGAGCTAGATATTCACTGACAGCGGCGCCGGCGCCACCGGCAATGCTATTTTCTTCCACAGTGACCAGCAGCTGGTGATCAGCGGCCAGCTGATTGATTAATTCTTCGTCTATGGGTTTTACAAAACGCATATCAGCAACGCTGGCATTTAGGCTGTCGGCCACAGTCAACGCATCGGCCAATCTGGTACCAAAATTAAGTATTGCCACCTGAGCACCGCTGCGACGCATAACCCCTTTGCCCAGAGGCAATGCAGTCATGTTTTTTTCAATCACTGCGCCAGGGCCAGTACCCCGGGGGTATCTGACGGCGGCAGGACCCTGATGGATAAAGCCGGTATACAGAAGCTGGCGGGTCTCGTTCTCATCGGAGGGTGTTATCACCAGCATATTGGGAATGCAGCGCAGATAGCTAATATCATAGGCACCCGCATGGGTGGCACCGTCTTCGCCCACCATACCAGCGCGATCAAGGGCAAACAGCACATCCAGGTTTTGCAGAGCCACATCGTGCACCAGCTGGTCGTAGCCGCGCTGTAAAAAGGTGGAATAAATAGCCACCACTGGCTTGGCTCCTTCGCAGGCCATACCAGCCGCGAGAGTGACCGCATGCTGTTCGGCAATAGCCACATCTTCAAAGCGATCCGGGAAGCGCTCAGCAAAATCATTCATTCCAGAGCCATCGCACATAGCAGGGGTAATACCCACCAGCCGCTGGTCTTTTTCTGCCATATCGCAGAGCCAGTCACCAAACACCTTTTGGTACTTGGGTTTGGCCGGTTTGGTTTGATTGCTGGCCTGAGAGACCGCAGTTTGCACTGGCGGTTTGGGCTCAATTTTATTCAGGGCATGGTAGCCAACTGGGTCGTTTTCTGCCGGCGCAAAGCCCTTGCCCTTGTGGGTAATAATATGCAGCAGCACAGGCCCGTCTATATCTTTAATTTTATTTAAGATCTCCACCAGCATGGGCAGGTCGTGACCATCGATCAGGCCAATATAGTAAAACCCCAGCTCCTCAAAAATGGTAGCCGGCGACACCATGCTCTTCATATATTCTTCGGTGCGGCGTACGAAGTTCTTGGCATGGGGCAGAGATCGCAGTGCTTTTTTGCCGCTCTCGCGGAGATTGGTGTAGAACTTGCTCGACCAGAGCTTGGCAAAATAGGTGGATAGGCCACCAGAGTTGCGTGAGATCGACATCTGATTGTCGTTGAGAACTACCAGCAGATTTTTATCCACATGGGCCGCGTGATTAATAGCCTCAAAGGCCATGCCAGCAGTCATGGCGCCATCACCCATTACAGCGACGGTTCGACGCTCTTCACCCAGTTGATGTGAGGCCATAGCCATGCCCAGAGCCGCACTGATGGAGGTGCTTGAATGGCCAACGCCAAAGGTGTCGTACTCACTTTCCGAGCGCTTGGGAAAACCAGAAAGGCCGTCTTTCTGGCGGATACTCAGCATCTGCTCGCGGCGGCCGGTCAATATTTTGTGGGGATAGGTCTGATGGCCCACATCCCACACCAGGCGGTCATTGGGGGTATCAAAAACATAGTGCAGGGCAACGGTCAACTCGGCCACACCCAGCCCAGCACCAAAGTGACCACCGGTCTTGCCCACACAGAACAACATAAAGGCGCGCAGTTCATCAGTTAGCTGCAGCAGCTCATCCTCTCCAAAATGACGCAGATCTGCGGGCGCGTTAACGCGATCCAATAGCGGCGTATCTGGTCGGCTGAGAGGAATTTCTGTAAATGTTTCTGACATAGCAACTGTATCTTTTATTGAAAGGGGATATTACACCAATTAACCCGGTTAATAAGCCCGATTAACAATAAAACTGGCTAGCTGTCGCAGCGAGTCGGCGCGCTCGCCAAACAGATCCAGGCTGGCCATGCTCTGCTGATACAGGCTGGCTGCCTCGGTGCGTGCCTCCTCCAGCCCCATAATAGAGGTATAGGTGGATTTTTGATTTAGTGCATCGGATCCCTGTTGTTTGCCCAGCTGCTCTGTCGAGCTCTCGACATCGATAATATCGTCCTGAATCTGAAAGGCCAGCCCAATATCGCTGGCAAATTTCTTTAACACAGCTAACTGCTGCTCGCTGGCCTTGGCTGTTGTTATGGCGCCCATTAATACCGAGGCCTCTATCAGGGCGCCAGTTTTATGCCTGTGCATAGTTTTTAACTGCTCAAGGTTTAGGCTCTGGCCTGTTGCTGCCAGGTCTATGGCCTGCCCGGTCACCATGCCACTGCAGCCACTGTAGGTAGCCAGCATAGACAGTAATTTCACCACTAGCTCAGCAGAAATATTCCTAAGTTCGGTCAGCTGCTGAAATGCCAGCGACTGCAAACCATCGCCGGCCAAAATTGCCGTGGCCTCATCAAACTGAATATGGCAGGTGGGTTTGCCGCGGCGCAGATCATCGTTGTCCATAGCGGGCAGGTCATCGTGAATCAGCGAATAGGCATGGATCATTTCCAGTGCAGCTGCCACTCTGGCGGTGTTGTCATCACTTGCGGCAACAGCCTCAGCTGCAGCAAAACACAGCGCCGGGCGCAGGCGTTTTCCGCCATTAAATACAGAGTAGCGCATGGCCGCAAAAAGGGCCTCTGCCGGACCATTGGCAACAGGCAGTATTTGCTCTAGTTGACTGTCAACCTGCTCGCCATAGCTGGCCAGCAGCTGTTTAAGATTATTTGGCATACAGCGCCCTAGTCGTCCGCCTCAAAAGGCTGGCTGACCAGCTCGTCGCCCTGGCGGGTTAACAGCTCAACTTTCTGCTCTGCCTGCTTTAGGGCAGTCTGACATTCTCGAGCTACTTTAATGCCCTGTTCAAAGGACTTTAGCGAATCTTCAAGGCTTAGACTGCCGCTCTCTAGTGACTCAACCAATGCCTCTAGATTTTCCAGTTGCTGCTCAAAATCCACTGCTTTTTTTTCTGTTGCCACAATAAAAACCCACGGTAAAAAGACGGTAAAACTGACCCACCACCCTAACCAACATAGGCAAATGGGTCAATTGTTAAGACAGAGATAAATTGTGCCCTAAGCGCTGCTGGTCGTCTTATTATTAACAGCAGTATGTAAAACAGCCAGGCAGGTTTGACAGGCTGACTTAGTCTGTTCAAAATCAACAGCTAAGGTTGTTAGCGTTGCTTGAGCAGCCAGCAAAATAAACAGTACAGAGGATTAGGAGGACTGAGTCTTCAGAGATCAACACGGACTGACCAGCACAACAGATCGGCGCAGAGCCCCAGTGGTGTGGCTAGATTCACTGGCCCCTGCTGTCAGCTGCCAGTCCGGCCATCATATATTTAAAACCCTGTCGTATAGAGCGATGGGGTTTTTTTGTTTCTAGAGGAGCTAAAATTCAGTGCAGACAAGAATATTGCGGCTTAACCTAGCGGGGCAACCCATCGACTGGCTCAACTGGGAAGAGGCGGTCTGTATCTATGCTCGGGACCTGGTGGTTTGGACCCTCGGCGATACAGTGAGAAAGGTGCATGGTGGAATCTGTCGTCTGACTGGCGAAAGATCGGTAGTGGAGTTACCCAGTATTATTGCCTGTGGCGGCGAACAGCTGGCTAGGCCGCGCTCCAACTACCCCTTAAATAACCCTACCTTATTTGCTCGCGACGGCCATATCTGCATGTACTGCGCTCGAGAGTTTTCCAGCATCCAGCTGACCAGAGATCATATACAGCCAGTCTCAAGAGCAGGCGCCGATCGCTGGGAAAATGTAGTAGCCGCCTGCCGTCGATGCAACCAGCACAAAGCCAACCGGACTCCGGAAGAAGCGGGCATGGAACTGGTGGCACTGCCGTTTAAGCCTAATAATGCAGAGTATCTAGCACTGCTGAATAGCCGCCGCATACGGGGAGATCAGATGGAATTTTTACGCAGCCAGTTTTCCAAGAACAGCAGATTGCTTTAAGAAAACCCCTGCGCAAATGTCATTAGAATCAACGCCGGACAAAAGAACTTCACATACACAGGCCAGATCTTCCAAAACAACCCCTGCTCAACATCCGGGCTGCCACTTTTTAGCTCCTCCAGAATACTATTACGGTAGAAAATCCAACCGGCAAAAACACACAGCATCATGCTGAGAAGTGGCTGGGCACGCTCAGTGGTGAGAGTAATCACAAAGCCAAACAACGACTCAAAGTTAAAGCAAATAGTGGCACTGACAGCAAAAATAGCCAGGCCTACCAGCCAGGTTGCCTTGATACGACTGACCTGATGAGCCTCCACCGCATAGGACACAGGCACCTCAAGCATAGAGATAGACGAGGTAACCGCCGCGATCGACATCAGCACAAAGAAAGCCAAACCGACCAGTAAACCCGCAGCACCCATGCCATCAAATAGAGCCGGCAACACCTGAAAAATCAGATCCGGCCCGGCAATTAAATTGCCGCTCTCGGCATAAATAGTCACACCCAGATTCTGCGCCACAAAAATAGCCGGTAGCACTAGCAGGCCCGCTAAAAAGGCAACAGAGGTGTCTGTGAGTGTCACCAGGGCTCCCACCACAGGTAAGTTTTCATCAGCCCGAATATAAGAGCCATACACCAGCATGGTTCCCACACCCAGAGACATAGAGAAAAATGCCTGGCCCATGGCGCTGACAATTAACTTGGGATTGGTGATCTGAGAAAAGTCTGGCACCAGATAATGCTTGAGCCCCTCCATGGCACCCTCTTGGGTCAGCACATAGATGATCAGCGCACCCATCAATACAAATAAGGAGGGCATCAAGCGACTGGACCATTTCTCAATACCTTGCACAACGCCAGCACTGATAATTAACACAGTTAATAGTATAAAGAAGGCCGCAAAGCCAATATTGCGCACCAGGCCAAACTCCGTTAGCCAGCTACCTAGAGCATCCAGGCCCATAATCGAAGTCAGCGGCTCTACCATAAAAGCAATAAACCAGCCGGCCACAATGCTGTAAAAGCTCAGAATCAGAGCTGCTGTGACCATACCGCCAATACCGGTCCACTTGCCAATGGTTTTAGCTGTTTGCCCCGGCGAGATAGATTGCAGGGCACTCACCATATTAGCCCGGGTATGGCGACCAATAATCAGCTCCGCCATCATGGCCGGATAGGCCAGTAAAAATGCCAGAATAAGATACATTACCAGAAATGCAGCACCGCCATTCTCGGCAGCATTGGTGGGGAAGCCCCAGATATTCCCCAGCCCAACGGCCGAGCCAGAGGCGGCGAAAATAAAAGCCAGCCGCGAAGAAAACTCACCTCTTTGCATTACAGCATTCCTGTGGTTATTTTTATTAGTCGCTGATTCTAGGGCATTCCAAGTGCAAATTCGACGGTTAAATTGTTTTGACTCAAGTCAGTCGCACATGGCTATGACTGTGTTAGAATCCCGGCCACTTGGGGGCGTTTTGGATTCGACGACGGTTACAAAACCTCCGGTGCATGCCGAGATGGTGACCAATCTCGTTAATCCAAAGTCGCAAACTATTAGTTGCCAACGACGACAACTACGCACTAGCTGCTTAAACCCCAGTGTAGTGCCGTCTGACTGGAGC
>Ga0209223_10004641_pt1 | contig 12435 bp, 8 predicted proteins | sample COG_06_FD_184750 | JGI IMG/M metagenome (GOLD analysis project Ga0209223, IMG submission 184750) | Pelagic Microbial community sample from North Sea - COGITO 998_met_06 (SPAdes) (version 2) | ecosystem: Environmental > Aquatic > Marine > Neritic zone/Coastal water | place: Helgoland, sampling...
CAAGATCATAATGCTTGATGAGTCTAATTATACCAGCAGGGGTGCATGACCCATATGCCTCAATACCCATAGACATATTGCCAAAGCCTAAGCAGGTAACACCATCGACATCTTTTTCTATATCTATTGCATCAAAACATTTTCGCTCATCTATTTGAGAAGGAACAGGGTGTTGTAATAAAATTCCATGGACATTAGAGTCATTATTTAATTTTTGGATTGCCTCAAGTAACTCTTCTGTTGATGTTGTCTCGGGAAGCTCTACAGCAATAGATTCCATACCAACTTTTTTACATGAATTTCTTTTCATTCTTACATAGGTTTCAGATGCAGGATCATTCCCAACCAATATAGTTGCTAACTTTGGTTGTATGCCTTTTGAAAGAAGTATAGAAACTTCATTTTTAATTTCTTCTTCACTCAATGATGCAAGTTTTTTTCCATCTAAAATTTTAGCAGTCATAAAAATTATTATCGCATTTCTTAATATTTATTCATATCATCATTGCTTATTTTTTAGATAAACTTTAATATTTGCACCCTCGGGGTATAGCGCAGTCTGGTAGCGCACTCGCTTTGGGAGCGAGTGGTCGTAAGTTCGAATCTTACTACCCCGACCACGCGCCTGTAGCTCAGCTGGATAGAGCAACTGCCTTCTAAGCAGTGGGTCAGGAGTTCGAATCTCTTCAGGCGCGCCATTTTCTTGTAGTAAAATATATTCATGTATTCAGTAGCAGCACTATATAAGTTTTCATCAATTCAGGATCCTGAAAAACTTCACAATGAGATAAGAATCAATCTGAAAAAACTTTCAATTTATGGAACTATTTTAGTAGGTAAGGAAGGTATCAATGGAACTATTTCAGGTAAAGAAGAAAAACTTGTTAAAGCTATAACATTTATTAAATCTATTGAAGGTTTTTCTAAGATAGATATTAAGACATCAAAGTCAAAAGTTAATCCTTTTGTGAGATTAAAAATTAAACACAAAAAAGAAATAGTGACGATTGGTGATAAATCAATTGATCCAAATGAGATGGTTGGCGATTATATAGAACCAGAAAATTGGAATAATCTCATTTCTGATAAGAATACAATCCTCATTGATACAAGAAATGATTATGAATACTCAATAGGAACATTTAAAAATGCAATCAATCCAAATACTGTAAAGTTTAGAGAATTTCCAGAATGGGTAAAAAATCAGAACTTTACTGAGGATGATAAAAAAAATAAAAATATTGCAATGTTTTGCACTGGAGGGATAAGGTGTGAGAAAGCTTCTTCCATGATGCTCAAAGATGGATTTAAAAATGTGAGCCATCTAAAAGGAGGCATTCTTAACTATTTTGAATCAGTAAGTCAGGAAAATTCATTATGGAAAGGCGAATGTTTTGTTTTTGATGACAGAGTTTCTGTGAAGCATGATTTATCTGAAGGCACTTATGATATGTGTCATGGTTGCAGAATGCCTATAACTGAACTAGATAAAACATCAGAAAAATATATAAGAGGTGTGGCATGCCCTAATTGCTATGCATCAACAACTAATGAACAAAAAAAAAGATACTTGAGCAGACAGAAACAGGTTGATTTAGCAAAAAAAAGAAATCAAAAGCATATTGGACCAAAAGATGAGGTTCAAAAATTCAAGAAATGAAATTTCCAATACTCTACTCATTTAAAAGATGTCCATATGCCATGAGAGCAAGGATGGCTATACAACTTGCTAAAATTAGATGTGAAATTAGAGAAATTAGATTAAATAATAAACCTGAACACATGCTTAAGGTTTCTCCAAAAGGAACGGTTCCAGTCTTAATATTAGAGGATAAGATTATTGATGAGAGTATTGAAATTATTGAATGGGCTCTAGATCAATACAATGTGTTTGAAGGAAATTTAAATCAAAACGAGATTCTTCTTTCAGAAGAATTAATTGCTATTTTTGATGATAAGTTCAAATATCATCTAGACAGATATAAATATTCTGCTAGATATAAAAACGCTAACAGCGACAAGCATCGATCTGAATGTATGGAAATATTGATTGAATTAAATCAAATAATCTCAAATGAAAAATTTATATTTGGAGAATCTATTAACAAGCTAGATATTTCGATTCTTCCTTTTATTAGGCAATTTAGAATTGCAAATCCTGAATGGTTTGATATGCAGGAATCAATTCCTAATATTAAAAGGGTTTTAAATAACTTTCTAGAGTCTAAGTTACTTAATGAAATTATGATTAATTATGATGAATGGAAAGAGGGGTCTAGGCCTGAATACTTCCCAATTTTTTAATTTATTGGGTTTACAGATGACTATAAGCCTATTGAATCATATGACATTGCTATCTTTTCTATGGCAACTTTGTAAGCCGCAGTTCTAAAGTCTGGAATTTTTTCATTACCTAAAAACTCTTTCTTAACTTCTTGAAAACCATCTATCATCATATCATCAAGGCCAGATCTGATAAGATCGATTTCATTAGTTCCCTCTAGGAAATTAGTTTTATATTTTGCTGGCATCGAACTGCCTGTCATAGATTCTATTGCCTCAATAAGGTTATTCATTTGAATGATATTTTTTCTTTTTTCCAATCTGCCAAATCTTATGCGTCTAATATTCTTGACCCACTCAAAGTAACTAACCGCAACTCCTCCAGAGTTAGCTAAAATATCTGGTATAACAAAAACTTTTTTTCTATTAAGGATTGAATGGGCTTTATAGGTAATTGGACCATTTGCAGCTTCAACAATTAATTTTGCTTTTATTTCGTGAGCATTTTTTTCAGTAATAACATTTTCTCTTGCAGCTGGAATTAATATATCGCACTGTTTTTTAAGCAATAAGGAGGCATCTTTTATAAACGTAGCTTTAGGGTAGTCTTTAAACGACCCTTGCTTTAAAAAATATTTTTTTGCATGATCAACATTAATACCTTCAAGATTAAATATGCCGCCATTGTGTTCGGCAATCCCAATTAATTTAATCTTATCATCCTGACTAATAAATTTAGCTGCATGATAACCAACATTACCTAACCCTTGAATAATAAAAGTTTTATCTTCCATTGTTGGAGTAAATTTAATTAACTTTAAAAGCTCATCATTACGGAAAAATTCTCTTACAATGTATTGCACACCTCTTCCAGTTGCCTCCTCTCTTCCTACAAGGCCATTTTTATTTGCAGGTTTTCCAGTAACGCAAGCAGAAGCATTAATATCAGTTGGTTTAATTTTTCTATACTCATCTGCAATCCATGCCATTTCAGTTGAGGATGTTCCAATATCTGGCGCTGGGACATTTTGAGAAGGGCTAATCAAATCTCTTTTAATTAGCTCTTGTGCAAATCTTCTTGTAATTTTTTCAATTTCTCGTTTATCCCAATCATTTGGATTAATTTTTAAACCACCTTTTGAGCCACCAAAAGGAACATTAATAATTGCATTTTTATAAGACATTAAAGCAGCAAGCGCCTCAACCTCTTCAACATGAGTTGCAGAATCAAACCTAATACCACCTTTAGTTGGTTCCATGTGCTCTGAATGAACTGACCTCCAACCTTCAAAAGTATGTATTTCACCTCTAAGCCTGACTCCAAATCTGACAGTATAGGTTGAATTGCAAGTTATAATTTTATTAGCAAGCCCAGGTGATATATCACTAAATCGTAAGGCCTTATTTACAAATCTTGTTGTGTCTTCTAAAAAACTGCTCATTTTTCTCCCCTAACAAAAATAATAATGTATTACTTAGAAGAATCCTATTGAAAAATAATAATAATTCTATTTTTTAATCTATAATGTTTCGTTTCGTGGCGGGCGTAGCTCAGTTGGTTAGAGCGCTGGATTGTGGCTCCGGAGGCCGTGGGTTCGAACCCCATCGCTCGCCCCATCAAATTAGGTACAAGTATGAGCAGCAAATTAAAAAAATTAAAAGACTTAGAGAGAAAACTTACAGTCTCTATTCCTGTAGAAGATTACAATTCAAAATTCCAATCTAAACTAAATAATATAAAAGGTCAGGCAAAATTAGATGGCTTCAGAAAAGGCAAAGTTCCAAATGATGTTTTAGAACAAAAATATGGAAAATCTATCCATGCTGATGTTGTAAATGATTTAATACAAAGCTCTTATCCAAAAGCTCTAGCTGAAAATAAAATTCGACCAGCTTCTGCTCCTACAGTCAATCTTGAAAGCGAAGACCCATCAAAACCAATATCATATTCTGCTATATTTGAAGTCTTCCCAGAGATTAAACCAAAGTTAAGCAGATGGACAAATTATGACAAAGTTACGATCTCTATCACTGAAGATGATATAGATTTAGCTATTAAAGATATTGTTAAGAGATATGGTGACTGGAAAGATGTTAAAAGAAAAGTAAAGAAAGGTGATCAGGTAGTAATAGACTTTGTAGGAAAAATTAACAATGAAGATTTTGAGGGTAATTCAGCACAAGACTTTAAGTTAGTTTTAGGAAGCAACTCAATGATTCCTGGTTTTGAGGATGCTATTTTAGACAAAGAGCCTTCAATATTTTCTATTCAAGCTAAATTTCCAGATGACTACTTTAAGAGTGACTTAGCAGGAGTTGAAGCTGTATTTGAAATTAACCTTAAAAATGTTCAAGAGCTTCACGAAGCAGAAATAAATAAAGAATTATTTAAAAAATTAGACATGGATGTAAAAGATGTATCTAGTTTTAAAGAAGAAATATCAAAAAGAATGACAAAGGAAGTTGAAGTTCAAGAAAAGGATCTCACAAAAGAATCCATTTACGAGACTTTATTAAAAACTAATTCTTTTAATGTTCCCAATATTACTGTTAAAGAACAAGCAGATCTTATGAGAAAAGATGCCTTAATGAGAATTGGTCATACTGAAGATAAAGCAGGGGATGATTTATTTCCAATTGAAACTTTCATGGAAAATGCAGAAAAAAGAGTGAAACTTGATTTACTTTTTGCTGAATTAATAAATCATTTTGAAATCACAGCTGATTCAGTAACATTAGACTCATTTATTGAAAAAGAATCGAAGAAATATAAGGATGCTGAACAATTTAAACAATGGATTAAAAATCAACCACAGCAACTTGAGCAATTTAGAATGATCGCTTTAGAGCAACAATTGATTGAAAATTTAGAAAAAGCCCTTAAATCTAAGGATAAGGTGATAAAATTTTCAGAACTAGCAAATAAATAATAGATATATGTATATGAAAGAAATAGAGTCTGCATTAATTCCGATGGTAATCGAGCAAACACCTCGAGGTGAAAGATCATTTGATATCTATTCAAGATTATTAAAAGAAAGAGTTATATTTTTATCTGGGCCTGTTGATGACTATATGTCCAATTTGGTTGTAGCTCAATTATTATTCTTAGAGTCCGAGAATCCAGAAAAAGATATATCTATATATATAAATTCTCCAGGAGGTAGTATTTCTGCGGGACTAGCGATTTATGACACCATGCAATTTGTATCACCATCAATTTCAACTCTGTGTATTGGTCAGGCTGCTAGCATGGGAGCAATATTATTAGCGGGTGGAGACAAGGGTAAAAGGTTTGCTTTGCCTAACTCAAGAATTATGATCCATCAACCTCTTGGTGGGTTTCAAGGTCAGGCTTCTGATTTTGAGATACATGCAAAAGAAATTCTTCATATGAAAAAAGTTGTTAATGAAATTCTTGCAAAGCACACTGGACAAACTATTAAGAAAATAGAGAAAGATACAGATCGAGATAACTTTTTAGATGCGCCAGCAGCAATAAAGTATGGCATTGTTGATAGTATTTTAAATAAAAGAGATAAACCTAATGCCAAATAATACTTCAGCTGATAAATTAAATTGCTCTTTTTGTGGAAAGGTACAAGATGATGTAAAAAAATTAATAGCCGGACCAAGTGTTTACATCTGTAATGAGTGTGTTGATTTGTGCAATGACATCATTGAAGAAGAAATTAAAAGTGAAGAAGATATTTCTTTAGATGAACTTCCTTCCCCTCTTGAAATTTTTCAAAAACTTGATGAGTATGTTATTGGCCAAGAAAAAGCTAAAAAAGTACTTTCAGTTGCTGTATATAACCATTATAAAAGGCTTAAGAAAAACGATCTAAAAAATGATGTTGAGCTGCAAAAAAGTAATGTCTTATTACTAGGTCCCACAGGAAGTGGTAAAACTTTATTAGCTCAGACCTTAGCAAAAATTTTAAATGTTCCATTCACTATTGCTGATGCAACTACATTAACTGAAGCCGGTTATGTAGGGGAGGACGTTGAAAATATAATTCAGAAACTGTTGCAAATGTCTGATTATGATCCAGAAAAAGCTCAGCTAGGTATCGTCTATATTGATGAGATAGATAAAATTGCAAGAAAATCTGATAATCCCTCGATAACAAGAGATGTTTCTGGCGAAGGTGTTCAGCAAGCTCTTCTAAAACTGATTGAGGGAACTGTTGCATCCATTCCACCTCAAGGTGGAAGAAAGCATCCTCAGCAAGAGTTCATTCAAATTGATACCTCAAATATATTATTTATTTGTGGCGGTGCATTTTCAGGTCTAGATAAAGTTATTGATCAAAGGAATTCAAATACTGGCATAGGTTTTGGTGCTGAAGTTAATAAAACATCTAATGTTCAATCCATATCTAAAAGTGTTGACAATCTTGAGCCTGAGGATCTAGTTAAATATGGTTTAATTCCTGAGTTTGTTGGTAGACTTCCAGTGATTTCAAATTTACATGAGTTGGATGAGCATGCTTTAGTAAGAATACTTAAAGAACCAAAAAATGCATTAGTGAATCAATATAAGCATTTATTTGAAATAGATAATGTTGAATTAAATTTTAGAGATGAAGCTCTTGTTGAAATTGCTAGACAAGCCATAAAAAGAAAAACAGGTGCTAGGGGCTTACGCTCAATTATGGAAGATATTCTTATGGAAACTATGTTTGAACTTCCTAATGTTGACTTAGAAAAAGTTATCATTGATGAAAATACTGTTATCTCTAAATCAGAGCCAATTAAATTACTAAAAACTTCAAGAAAAAAATCCTCTGTTAATTGATATTTTCATAACTATCCCTATATTGGGTATATGAAAGATATAAAAACAGATTTACCTTTAATACCTCTTAGAGACGTTGTTGTTTTTCCTGGAATAGTAACAACTTTATTTGTAGGCAGACCAAAATCAATAGAAGCCTTAAATATTGCAATGTCGTCAAATAAAAAGCTTGTACTAGTTAGTCAGCTTGATCCTGCAATTGAAGATCCTGAGTTTAAAGATATATATAAAAATGCATCAATAAGCAATTTACTGCAACTAATAAAGCTTCCAGATGGAACAATGAAAGTTCTTGTTGAAGGCCATAAAAGATGTTCTATAGAAGAGCTTATTGGCAAAGACTCTTATGATCTCGCTAGAGTTATCTCTATTGATGATGTACCTCTTAAAGAGGCAGATGCTTCAAACTTAGTTAGATTTATAAAAGCTAAATTCGAAGACTATATCGGCATAACAAAAAGAATTCCCCCTGAAATAGTTTCAACTGTTGATTCATTAGATGATCTATCAAAGCTTATAGATACAATTACTGGGCATTTACCTATCGAAACATCAAAAAAACAAGAAATATTGGCAATTGCAGACCTGAAGGAGAGATCAGAGAAGGTGCTAATGTTTATTGAATCTCAACTTGATGTTGTGGATGTTGAAAAAAAGATCAGAGAACGTGTAAAAAAACAAATGGAAAAATCTCAAAGGGAATACTATCTTAATGAACAGATTAAAGCCGCTCAAAAAGAACTTGGAGAAATTGGAGAAGAGGGAGATGAGCTGGAGCTCTTAGAAGATAAAATTAATAAAGTTGGAATGCCTAAAGATGCTTTAAAAAAAGCTAAAAGTGAATTAACAAAATTTAAGCATATGTCACCATCTTCAGCAGAAGCTTCTGTTGTTCGATCTTATCTAGACTGTCTTGTTGAGGTTCCTTGGAAAAAACGATCAAAAGTAAAAACTGATATCCAAGCATCTTTAGATATATTAGAGGAAGATCATTATGGTCTTGAAGAGGTAAAGGAGAGAATCATTGAATATCTCGCAGTCCAAAAAAGAGTTAAATCAATGAAAGCTCCAGTTTTATGCTTGGTTGGCCCTCCTGGAGTTGGTAAGACGTCTCTTGGAGAATCAATAGCAAGAGCTACAAATAGAAAGTTTGTAAGAATGTCTCTTGGTGGCGTCAGAGATGAATCTGAAATTAGGGGACACAGAAGAACATATATAGGCTCAATGCCAGGGAAAATAATTCAAAAACTTTCTAAGGTCGGTGTTAAAAACCCTCTTTTCTTATTGGATGAAATAGATAAGATTGGTATGGACCATAGAGGTGACCCGGCTTCAGCATTGCTAGAAGTCTTAGATCCTGAACAAAATAATACCTTTAGTGATCATTATTTAGAAGTTGATTATGATTTATCAGAAGTAATGTTTGTATGTACAGCTAATAGCTTAAATATCCCTACACCTCTATTAGATAGGATGGAAATAATTAGAATTCCAGGATATATCGAGGATGAAAAACTTAATATAGCTTCAAAATATCTATTACCTAAACAAATGGAAAGAAACGGGCTTCTCGAAAAAGAAATTAATTTTAATAAAGAGGTGATACTTTCATTAATAAGATATTACACAAGAGAAGCAGGTGTAAGAGGCCTTGAAAGACAAATTGCAAAAATTATGAGAAAAGTTGTTAAAGAAAGACTCATAACAAAAAAGAATATTAATAAACCAACAAGCATTACAAATAAAAATCTTGAGAAGTTCTCTGGTGTAAGGAAGTTCAAATATGGTATTGCTGAGAAAGATAATGCTATTGGACAAGTAACTGGTTTAGCCTGGACAGAAGTTGGTGGAGAGCTTCTAACAATTGAAGCTTCACATATTGATGGTAAAGGTAGAATTATTAAGACTGGTTCATTGGGTGATGTAATGCAGGAATCTATTCAAGCTGCTTTAACTGTTGTCAGATCTAGAGCAAGTTCATTGGGTATAAAGCCTGATTTTTATGAAAAAAATGATATTCATATTCATGTTCCTGAAGGAGCAACTCCAAAAGATGGTCCTAGTGCAGGAGGAGCCATGGCTATTTCATTAATTTCAATTTTTACTGGAATTGCTGTTAGATCAGATACTGCTATGACTGGTGAAATAACATTAAGAGGTCAGATATTAAAAATTGGAGGTCTTAAAGAAAAGCTACTTGCCGCAAAAAGAGGTGGAATCAAGAATGTAATTATTCCAAAAGAAAATGAATCAGATCTTCAAGAGATTCCTAAACAAATTCTTAAATCTTTAAATATTATTCCAGTAGAGTGGGTAGATGAAGTAATTTCTCATGCACTTGTTAGTGAGCCAACTCCACTAAATAAATCTTCATCAAATATAAAAAATAAAACAACAAGAGCTAGAAAGGCAAAAACAGAAAATAAGCAAACTCATTAAAAGCCTTTATTTACTTGACTTTTAGGCATAAAAAGCTTTTCATAGAAGAGTATTTATATAAATAAATTTATACAGAGGAGTATTTAATATGAATAAATCAGATTTGATTGATGCGGTTGCAGGTGATGCCGATATTTCTAAAGCTTCAGCAGGCAGAGCTGTTGATGCAGTCTTGGGTGGTATTGGTGATGCTTTAGGTAAAGGTGATTCAGTATCGCTTGTAGGTTTTGGAACATTTTCAGTAAGACATAGAGCCGCTAGAGAGGGTAGAAATCCTCAAACAGGTGCATCAATGCATATTGCTGCTTCTAAAGTTCCAGGCTTCAAAGCTGGTAAAGGCCTTAAAGATAAGGTTAAAAATAGCTAAGTTTTATTAACTTTAAAAAAGGGTGCTTCCGCACCCTTTTTTTATTTATAATGTTACAACTATGATGGAATCACTCAGAAATTTTTTAACGGGCCCTAGATTATTTATTGTAATTGCAGCATGCGCATTACCTTTTGTTTTTTTAGGAACCTCATCCCTAGCATCGCCTCTTCAAAACTCTCTCGGCTCAGTTAATGGAGAGAATGTTACCCAAGAAGACTTTCAAATAGCATCCAATATAACCATTCAAAAATTTAAAAATATTTATGGAGATAATTTTGACTTTAATGAGCTTGATGAAGATATTCAATTTGAACAAATTAAACAAGAACTAATATTACAGAAAGTATTATTATCAAAAGCAAGATCTTTAGGACTAATTAATAAAGAGTCTGAAAAAGAATCAAAAAAAGTTATTATCAAAAATCCAGCATTCCAAGTTGATGGTGTTTTTGATGAAGGTATTTATGAAGCTCAAGTTAATGCAGGTGGTTATACTAAAGAAAGCTATATTAACCTTATGACCGATATGCTCGCAGCTGAACAGTTTAGAATAGCCATGGGCTCCACAAGTTTTGTAACGGATGTTGAGGTTAAAGAACTAACATCATTATTAGAACAATCTTTAGACATAAATTTTATTAAAATAGATTTAAACTCTCTAAAAAAACAAATAATCAATTCTGAAGATGAAGTGAAAAATTTCTATGATGAAAATCAAATCAGATTTTTTTCTAACGAAAAAAGAAGTGTCAATTACTTTTTATTATCGGCATCTGATTATAAAAATATGGTAAATGTTCCAGATGGTTATTTAGAAAATACTTATGCAGATTATATAAATAAAATCAATCAAAGAGATCAAATAAGGTTCTCACATATTATGTTAAACAAAGCTAACTATGATTCCACTGATGCCTCTTATGAACAGATAGACCTGATTATGTCCGAAATTAAAAAAGGCATAAGCTTTTCTGAATTAGTTAAAAAATATAGTGATGATTTTGTAACTAAAGATTCTGGAGGTGATTTAGAGTACTTTGATTCAGATGTTTTTCCTGTTGAATTCTCTGATGCTCTTTCTGATTTGGCGGTAAATGAAATTAGTGATGTTGTTGAGCTTGACGAGACATTACATATTCTAAAGGTAACAGAATTCAATCAAGCAAAAGCATTAACCTTTGAAGAAAAAAAAGTTGATATTTTAGATGAGCTTATTGAAGCCGAATCGTTAGCTATCATGAAAGATAACTTTGATGCAATTGATCAAATGATTGCTTCAGGTGATTCAATAGAATCCATTGCAACAAAATTATCAAAAGAAATTATTGAAAGTAATAATTTAGACAATAGAAATTTCATGTTTGAAATTACAGACCCAATAGTAAAGGACTTTATTTTTTCATCTGATGCTCAAATAGATGTTCCTACTATAATAGAATTACAAGACTCGGTTATTATTTTATCACTATCAGATATTTTAGAACCTCAGTTAAAAACATTTGAGGATGTTAGGGAAGAGGCAAGTAGCTATCTATCAGAATCAAAGGCAATAGAAAAAAAATTACTACTAAGCTCAGAAATTTTGTTAGCTCAAGAAAATGGATCACTAGAAACATTTATTTCCGCATATGATTTCATAAGTCAGGATTCATTTGTTGGTGTAAAAAGATATTCATCTTTGCTACCTCAAGAGGTTATCTCAGAGTTATTTTTGGCTAATGAAGGAAATTCTATAAGTGTTGATTCAAGAAGTGGAGATAAGTATATTGTGGATATATTAAAGCTTAATAGACCATCTAAGGAGTCTGTTGAAGAATTGTATACACAATACAGAGATTTTTCTGAAGATCGATTATCCGAAACTATTTCATCAATGATAAATGATGATGTTTTTAGTTCTGCAAGAATTAATTTAGGTGATATAAGCTTTTAACTATGAAATATTCACCAATCATAGCTGCATTTTTTTTATTTTCTTGCTCTTCTTCGATATCACCTGTTGATGATGCTATTGATAAGCAAATATATCATGTTGGAAATGGTTCAGAGCCACAAGGATTAGATCCTCATGTAGTAACCGGGGTTCCAGAACATAATATTCTTATAGCTCTTAGCGAAGGACTAACTGCTTCTAATCCAAAGGGAGGAGAAAATGTTTCGGGAGCTGCAAAGTCATGGAAAATTAGTGAAGATGGACTTGTGTATAAATTTTTTCTTCATGAAAATGGAAAATGGTCAAACGGAGACTCAGTAACAGCAGATGATTTTGTATGGTCTTGGAAGCGTATTTTAACTGCAAGCCTGGGCTCGCAATATCCAGATATGCTTTACTATGTTGTTGGAGCTGAAGATTATCATAAAGGTATTACCGATGACTTTTCTAAAGTTGGTATTAAGGCTCTAGATGATTTAACCATTGAGGTTACTTTAAAGAATCCTACTCCTTTTTTTATAGGCCTGCTTTCTCATTACAGCACCTGGCCAGTTCATAAAGAGACTGTACTAAAACATGGATCAATAGATGACCGTAATGGTTTGTGGA
>Ga0209223_10004643_pt1 | contig 12432 bp, 5 predicted proteins | sample COG_06_FD_184750 | JGI IMG/M metagenome (GOLD analysis project Ga0209223, IMG submission 184750) | Pelagic Microbial community sample from North Sea - COGITO 998_met_06 (SPAdes) (version 2) | ecosystem: Environmental > Aquatic > Marine > Neritic zone/Coastal water | place: Helgoland, sampling...
AGTGTGCAGAAAAACTTAAATCAAATGGCGTCCCCACGAGGAATCGAACCTCGATCTACGGTTTAGGAAACCACTGTTTTATCCGTTAAACTATGGGGACAGTTAGGGTTATACTGCATAAACAGGGGGATTTTGTCGAGTAGACTCGGAAACAAACAGACAATTTTGGCACAGCTTACAGGAACCAGGTGACTGAACCTTAACTAGGGATTAGCAGGGTTGAAATCAAATGAATTTCCTGAGTAAAGGGCAGGATCGCTGAGGTCTAGAGAAATCCCGTTATCATCCCTTGGGACATCATCTTTATCAAAAGGGTCAGAACCGAAGATTTTTTCCCAATAATCACTCACCCCATCTCTATCTGTGTCTTTACGAGTATCATTGAGGAATGGACGACCAGTACCATCATCATAATAATGCTCAAACTCAGTTCCATCGCCCTCCGTTAAAGGAGTAGCATAGAAAGCAAAGTTGGGAAATTGCTGGCTTTCATAGATATAAACAATGCGTTCTTTAATATCTGAAAAATTATCCCAGCCATCTCTCACACGATATTCGATAGTAATTTTGATTACATCCATATTGATTCGGGTGTTTTTACCCGAGGTATCAAAGTCATAACTCGATCCATTAACATCAGGAACTTTAACTGCTGATAAAGCCAAAGTGTTGTTTTGGTCTTCAGGAGGAAAAGTACTGTTTACATCGGTTAGATTGGTCGTGTCTAAACCAAAAATATTATCGGCTAAAAGGTTTTGAAAATAAAGAGTTGGGTTTTCTACTTTTTCTAAAACACTGTAGGCAAAGATCACTCCAATATCATCATCTGGATCACCAACCTGATCATTACAATCCGTCATGTGACTACGCTCAGAAACCCTCCGAATGGCATAGGTTTCACCAATACTATCACCATCCAAGTCCTTGTATTCATCATTAGTGCTAAAGTATGAATTCCCGTCTTCAGCATAGGCTCCTGGATCTACAAAATTATAATCACCATGTAGAATACGATGAGCACCGCCAGAGAAACCTGTTGAATTAAATTCTTGGCTGTCGGATCGATCTGCAAATAGTAGCTCCTTGTTATTAGGTGCTGTAGAATTATCGTCGAAACCAGTATTTGTCGAAAATCGTAAGAAATCATGAATTTCAGAACTCCCGATTAATGTGATTCTTGGTTTTTTGAAATCACCCACTTTTAATTTACGCATTTTGGGAAGGGATTTATTTCCGAATTCGTCAGTCACTGTAATATTTACATCGTAGCCTTCATCTTCTTTAGCAAAAGGGAAAACTTTTCCTGGATCAAAAGCACTTCCATCAGGCTTAGTGATTACAATATCCCATTTATCCCTGTAAGAAGGATTAGACCAATCAAGATTAGCATCGATAACTTGTCCATTTCCAGCACCTTTAGCCCCATAATCTGAGGCTACTAATCCCTGCAGTAAGTAATCCTCTACTTCGTTTTCGTCATTTGGGTCAGGTGCATCTCCCAAATAATCAATCTCAAAATTATCAGATAAAGATGCATCTGCCTGTGGGTAGATTATTGGAGAGGCAGAGTCTACAATTTTCAGATACCGATAAACAGGATCTGCAAAGTTAGGTGGATCTGCACTGTCTGTTGCATTGTATTCTATTTTATAGATGTGGTTTACATAATCGTAACCGGTTTCCACATTGGTCACACCACTTCCATTTAGATCCTCAACTGTTCGTGTTATACTTTCAGATATATATTTATCACTGAGGTCATAGGCAGAAACAGTCAAAAACTCACCCTTTTCATCACGAACAACTCCGTTTTGTAAAATTGGAAATTTAGAATTATCTGCATCCGTATCCTCATAGTCATAACCGGCTTCGACTTTTACAAAAGTTGTAGTTGCATTCGTTTGTGGCGAAATTGTCAGGATGGGCTTTAAATCATCCAGAAAAAGATATTCCCGGGCGCCTGTAATAGTAGTTTTTCGGGCCGATGTATTAGATTGGGTAACGGTAAGGTTAACATTAATTGACTTTATTTGAGTTTGATTGTCATCCGCAAAATAAGCGTTGAGAGTAGCTACAATCGAAACTCCGGAGTTGGAAGGTTCGTAAATAAAAAAACCAGGGTCTTGCAGATCAGAACCGTCATTCAAAGTTAATTTGAATGGACTATACCAAATAAAGGACCTACCGAAATCATCGGGTATTGAGATTGTTACACTACCGCTTTGAACCAAATCTGCTGGATTATCCTTCAGCTGTTGTAAAAAATCATCATCCAACTCAGATGCTTTGAGTAAAAATTCTTTGGTATTATTTTCTGCAAGAAAAGGAACTTCACTGCTGAGATTAGACAATCCTCCTAAAGCATCCTGTAGGTTTGCATAATTCTGAAAAATATCATTTGGTAAAACAGTAGGATTATTGGCATCTTGATAGGAAAGGTTGGAACTAGATAAGTTAAATCCAGAGTTGTATTTTTCTAATGCATCATGAGTAACCACCGCAACATGAGGGTTTTTACTATCCTGCACGGTAAGGTTAAGTACTTGTGCCTCAGCCTGATTGCCAAATTCATCTACCGCGTTGTAGGTGATTGTATAGTCTCCAGTAGTCCAAAACCCACGGTCCGCAAGCTCAACAAATGTGGCATTATCGTCCAAGCCTTGAGGATGGCTCAAATCAATTGTCGTAGTTTTAGTAACTCCAGAATTAGCGATATCCGAAACAACAACACCGGGGTCTGTAAAAGGCTCTCCAACTTCGATGGTATTTCCTGTAAAAGTGTTTTTGGTAATCTCAGGAGGAATGGTATCCATAAGACGAACTTCGATATCCCGAACAGATTTATTCCCGAGACTATTTAGAACTGAATACCTAAGAACAACTTTACGCCACTCGTCGAAATTTGATGAATATTTCGCATAGGAACCGGGTTCACCAGAGACAAAAAATAAATCACTCGATGAATTCCAATAATTTACCTGAGAAAAAAATGTCGATCCATCGGAGAAGTTACTGACTCCCCCCGAGTGTACATTTTGACTAGATAAATGATCCCCATTGGCATTTATGTAAATAAGTTCAACTGAGTATTTATTTTCTAGGTTTTCCTGCTGCCCTCCGCCCAAATCAGTGAAAACACGGGCGGCTGGAGCATCTGTATATTGATCCTCCCCGACTTCAATATCCCAATCCAGTGCAGGCAGAGTTGCAGTTGGAGGAGAGGCTTCACTGTCGATATAATGACTGTTTGGTATACCATCCAATGAGTCTGGATGACTTAATAAAAAGAAAACGGTAGGGTATAAGTTAGGAGACCCTCTAAGCTCAATTGTCCGATAATTTGAAGCAGTATTCCCTGCTCGATCCTTAAGGATGTAATTAAATCGGTATCGAATAGTTTCGGTAGGTGGTGATTCTGCTAATCCATTTATAGTATTAGCTATAAAATCTTTATCGGCAGGGATGGGATCACCATAATTACTTGGCTCTGATAAATCATTACAAACCTGAATGGTAAAGGACCAAGCCATATCTTCATCCTCTACCAACCAATTAAAAAAACCGTCTTCGGTCTTGTAGAGGTTCTCTATCGCAAAAGCACCAGGATCATAAAATCGACTTTCCCCATCAAATATTGATTGGAGATCCACATACATCGTCTTTGATCCATACAGTTTTACAACTGGTAATTGTGTATCTTGAACTTTAATACTTCGAGTGAGAGTGGCTACATTTTCGGAAGGATCAGAAATCGAATAGGTAAGAGTGTAGTCCCCAATTTTAGCCATATCCAAATCGGTTTGGATGCGTTCCTGACCATATTCAAAAACCGGGTTAAAAACTTCTCGATCAAAAGTATCAGAGGTATTGTTTACATCGGTGTACTCAAAGGTGTAACTTTTTGAATCATCAATCCCATTGTGGGTGTGAAGTTCAACTTTAGAGTAATAATTATCAATGATCTCTATGCCTGGATCGTTGAAGTAGTAATCTGGATCGGTATTTCCGATCACCTGATCCTTGGATGACCCATTTAACAGGGCAAGCTCAGGCATGATACCCTCCACGACAAAAGGATCAGCCTGCCCAGAAGGAAAACTCAAAATTGGGGCAATCACATCCTTGATCTTAACCTTCGGAGTCAGTACAGTCACAGCCCCTTCATTAGTTCCACGAACGGATTGATCATTCACTGACACTGTCATGGTAGACGATTCATTAAGGGAGCTGGAGTCAACGGGTACATCATACGAGACAATCACTTGATCTGAGATATCAGTGTCAAACCCATTATAGGCCGTAGCTTTGTAGTAAAGCGTACGGACTTGTCTATTCGATTCGCCAAGATCAGGAGCGATTGCAAACGGTCCATCGTCTGGGAAAACAGAAACATTTTCTTTTGATTCTACGAGATAGCGAATTTCATCCTGATTTTCAGATACGCCCAGACCTTCTCTGGGGTTATGAAAAATTAACTCCAATTTGGGTGGAGTAGCTACAACCTCGATCGTTCGGGTTTCAGTGGTCGTAAGCTGTGCTTTCATCGATTGATTAGAACTATCCCATCTAGGGTCCACCGCCTCAAATACAACCGTGTAACTTAGACGAGTCCCACTGCCGGGAAAAATATTATCAATTTCGAGAGGTGATAAAGCTTCATTGCCAGAAATTTTGTAATTCACATCCACTGGATTCCCCTCCACATCCACAGCGGTTGCACCATTCAACCAAGCTCCCAATTCATTAGAAGGGTCTCCGTACTCGAGAAGATTTTTTTCATTTTCTAAAGCAGGAAAGTTAGAGGTAAATTCTGATGTAATAAGAGTTGGAAGTTTTTCAGGAGATGTTACCTGCATCGTAAAAGGTTCTGACTCCGTGCGCAATCCACGCCAATCGATAGCTACTATTTTTATTCCATTGTAAGTGCCTATGGCTGCCAAATTATAAGTCCCGCTTAGATAAAAACTGTTTGGTTTTTGTGATTCATCATAGAAGGTGCTTTCCCCACGAACATCCTGAACCGTAACATGATCACGAATCCATTGATAAAAGGAATCGAAAGGTAAACCATCCAGATCGAGGTCCAGTTCGTTCCATGGAAAACTAGGTGTAGTATTAGATATTTGGATTGTAGGGCGGGTTGCAATTACATCAACCTGACGAAAAATAACCGTATTGAGTCCACGGAGGTCTCGAATGGAGTAAGATACCTCATAGGATTGACTTTGCCCCCGAGGAGGTGCTTCAGATTCCGCCGTATTGGCGTTCGCCAAAAGAATTTGTGGGGCTCCATTAATTTGAACACCAGAGGTTAAATCATTTCCTAAAAAGTCGAGTGCTTTTACCCATGGATCGATTTTTCGCCAAGTTATACCTTCTGCAGGTGCTCGCATTTCCACCTCCATCCGCCCCCCATTACTATATACTTTAACGAGTGGGTCTGTGTTGTTGTTCTGCCCCAAAAGTTGTAATTCAGGATGACCGCCTTGAAAAAACTCAATGTCTCCTCCCGCGAGCGTCTCACCAGTAACTGAAGAAGGCACAGTAGGCGCACTAGGTTGAGGGGTCGGAATATCAACCGTAGGAGCCATGGTCATATCTTCAAAGGAGAAATCGGCAGCTACAGTTTCGGCCATTTCAATTTCAAAAAATAAATCAGTGGCTAATTCGTGAATTTCTTCCCACCCGCCAGCCGAGTTGCCCACCGTTGTGCTCAAAGGTACGGAATTGGGCATGGTGGGAAACATATCATTATCAGATGTTTCGAAATCATTTGAATCGGCAAACTCAGAATACCCAGAAAATACGCTCGCCAAGGGTGGAGGGGTGAAACCATCAGTAAGGGCTGGCCCATATGTCGATGAGAGATCAACTAATTCTCCAGTTTGACTAGCTACCGGAGCTCCCAGTTTACTAGTGGCTAATTGAATCGATTGACCGGAAAGCAAAGATACGACCGTTCCGCCAGTATCAGTAAAATCAATATCCCCAGAAATTAGATTAATTCCGCCCATAATATCGCCAGTTACCGAATTTCGCACGGCCATCAATTGAAACATGGTTCCACGAATCCCCGCCGTACCCAGAGGGCTAGTAAGTTTCATCGAAGATCCCTTTTTGAGCTTTGGTGCCTTGACCACCAAGTTTCCATAATCTAAGTGAGCAGAAAGTTCCGACTGTGTTGGTTCTTCTTCCAGCTTTCCTGGATCAATCGTGCCTGCCACTATGCCTTCCAATTGTTTGTAAGTACGAAGATAAAAACGACTTCCTGGCTTGATAGTGATAAGCGTCCCATTCGAAAAAAGAAGTGCAACTTTACCAGTCTTACCTGTGGTTAACATGGTTTTTGGATTAACTTTTTTTCCAACACTGGTAGGCCCCATTTGAACTTTAAAGTCGTCCACCATGTTAAGAGAACTCACCTCTCCCTCAATCGAGGCAACAATAATGCTGGGCGTAACTTTTTTACCAAGTGCCGGAAAGACAGAAAATACAAAGGCCAAAAACAAACAGAAACAAGATCGATTGGGTACAAATCGATCAAGAATGAATGAGCGGAATGAAGGGCGAAACATCTAAACTTTTATAGTAGAGGAGAAAAACCGCCCTCCGCAAGAGGTTTTTACCCCTGAAATTTAAAGATTCTAATCTCCAATTTCTTTGGAATAAGCATCTGAATCAAGCAAAGAACCAATAGAGTCAACTTGATCCGGACGAATTTTAATCATCCAACCGTTTCCATAAGGGTCAGAGTTTACATTCTCAGGGGAATCATTTAGGGAATCATTCACCTCAATAACTTCCCCAGTCACTGGCATGTAAAGGTCGGATGCCGCCTTAACGGATTCGACCACTCCAAAAACGGCTTTATCTTCGAATCTGGCCCCAATTTCGGGCAACTCCACAAAAGTGACATCTCCCAAGCTATCTTGGGCATGATCGGTAATGCCGATTACAAAATCTGATCCCTCCATCTTTACCCATTCATGGTCGGAGGTGTATTTTAGTTCATTTGGAATACTCATTTAACAGAATTCGATTTGAAGCAGAGCTGCCATGACTTCAAGGCAAAAAGTTAAAGATTATGGATTACCAATATGTACACCGTCCGCAACCACTCCGTTTTTAGTAACAATTAAAATACCGTCCCGGATATAAACATTTTCCCCGGCATCGGCCCAACCCTCTTCCAAACCTTTGGGGCTAAGGAAAACATTTTTTCCAATCCTCGCATTTTTATCGATTATTGCATCCTGTATTTGGGCTCCCTGCCCAACTCCCAGTTCAGGAATATTAGGATCGGCATGATCTTCGTAAAAGTCAGCACCCACCATGACTACACTTTCCAAGTTGCAACCATCACCAACCATAGAACGCTCACCCAATACGCAACGATTTAGAGTCGACTCGCCAATCATACTTCCTGAGGCAATTATTGTGCGCGTGACCAAACATTTGCCCAACTTGGCAGTCGGCAAAATATCAGGACGATTATAAATGGGTCTTTCTCCCTCATAAAAATCAAATGCGGGCACCTCATCGGTAAGCTGTAAATTTGCATCAAAGAAGGCTTTTACTGTTCCTATATCCTCCCAATAATCATCAAAAATATGACAACGGATGTCTTTTTTCTCTACTAAGGATGGTATTATCTCCTTACCAAAATCTGTCGCATCCCCCTTGAGAGCGTCTTCCATTGCTGTGGCGGTGAATACATAAATCCCCATTGATGCCAAGCAACGATCCTCCATACCATCTGCCGATTTAAGTTCAGGCGGGACTAAACGGGAAATAACTTCAGGGTCAGTAGGTTTCTCAACAAAATCCACAATTTTGGCATTCTCACCGACTCGTAACAAACCAAGCCCGGAAGCCTCACTTAGTGGTACAGGTTTGGCAGCAACTGTCACATCCGCACCGCGCTCCAAATGCTCTTTCACCATCTTGGAAAAATCCATCCGATAGAGTTGATCTCCAGAAAGTATAACAAACACATCCTGTGGCTTGGCATGAAAATGGATCATATTTCTACGAACTGCATCGGCTGTACCCTGGTACCAATCATCTCCGTGCTCAGTTTGCTCAGCAGAGAGAATCTCGACATAGCCTCTACCAAAACGATCAAAACGATAAGCATCGGCTACATGACGATGCAAAGACTCGGTATTAAATTGGCTGAGTAAATAAATTTGGTTATATCCGGAATTGATACAATTGCTTATAGGAATATCCACCAATCTATATTTGCCTCCCAAGGGAACTGCAGGTTTGCAGCGTAGTTTAGTAAGTGGGTAAAGACGAGTACCTCGGCCGCCTCCCATGATTACACAATGAACGGAATAGGGAGCTGGGCTGTATTTGGATTTCTTCATTGGCTGGTTCCTTTAATATTACAAGCTCGCATTTGCGAGAGGTTTGTTTACTCAATACCATGTGGAAATCGAAAGTCCCTCAACCGCAAACACAAAAATAAAAGCAACACAGATTTTGCTCGTTCTTCGACAATTTGTTACCTAAGCATCGCTTCTTGTAAAACCGTGGAATCCAACATTTCTTTCGACCCTACCCCATCTAAGTTCAAAGAACTTTCTAAGTCCTTTGATTTAATTGCTGTTCAATCCCGCTTCAGTGCCGATTCCGAAACCCCCTTGTCTGCATACTCCAAGTTATCAGACCAAAAACCGGCCTTTCTTTTCGAATCGGTAGTTGGTGGAGAACAAGTAAGCCGGTTTTCCTTCGTTGGGTTTTCGCCAAGGAAAATTATTTCCTCTGCTCAAGAAACTACCACTATTTGGGAAGCGGGAATGAAAAAGAAATCTATCTCTACTCCTGAAGATCCTTTAAAATTGGTGGAAGATGAAATTTCTAACCTCCGCTACTTCAGTCCTCTAAAAGACGGCAGGTTCTCCGGCGGAGCAGTTGGTTATTTGTCCTATGAATATGCCAACCGAGTAGAACCTTCCGTACCACTGCCCCCGAAGGATGAACTCGGCCTTCCGCTTCTCTACTTTATGGTTACGGATCTTTTGCTAATTTTTGATCACGCCCATCAAAGCCTTACCATTTGTGCAAATGTCACTCCAGGAGATGATCCAAATAACGCCTATGAATTGGCCTGTGAAAGAATTCGTCAAACTCGAGACCGTTTGCTCGCCCCATCTTCTTTATCCCCTGCACCTCTATGCGATGTGGGCGAACCTCCCGTACCAGCTGGAAATTTCAATCAAGACGAATTTGAAAGCTTGGTCGAAAAGACGAAAGAATATGTTCGGGCCGGAGATGTAATTCAAACTGTGCTTTCTCAAAGGTTTGAAATTCCTTTTACTGGGGATCCAATTCATTTGTATCGCTCGATCCGAGCAGTCAACCCATCTCCATACATGTTCCTCCTGGAAGGTGAGGATTTTTCTATCGTGGGAGCTTCGCCCGAAGTGCATGTCCGCTTGCAAGAAGGAGAGGTTCTAATCCGTCCGATTGCGGGAACTCGCCCGAGAGGGAAAACGGCACAAGAAGACAAATTATTAGAGGAAGAACTTCTTGCTGACGAAAAGGAAAAGGCTGAACACTTAATGTTGGTTGATCTCGCCCGTAACGACATCGGTCGAGTCTGCGAGATTGGCAGTATACGAGCGGCCGAATACATGACCATCGAGCGGTACTCCCATGTTATGCATATAGTATCCGAGGTTTTGGGAAAATTATCTACCGACAAAAATGCTTTTGATCTCATGCGAGCAACCTTTCCAGCCGGTACGGTTAGTGGAGCTCCCAAAGTCCGTGCAATGCAAATTATTGCCGAACAGGAAAAACTACAACGCAATGCCTATGCTGGTGCCCTTGGGTATTTTGGTTTCGAAGGAAACCATGATTCCTGCATCGCGATTAGGACTGCCATGCTAAGCAAAGGAAAAATTTATCTGCAAGCAGGTGCCGGAATTGTGGCTGACTCAGTTCCGGCCAATGAATATCAGGAAACTATTAATAAAGCCAAAGGCATGCTTAAGGCGATTGCCTTAGCTGAACGAATTCAACAATCTAGTAGTCCAACCTAATTGAACTGATGAACCCGGCTCCTGAACAAAGCTCTCTTGATATCTATATGAAACAGATATCAGAAATCCCCCTACTCACCGTGGAGGAAGAGATCGAACTGGCGGCCAAAATAGCCAAGGGTGACAATGAGGCCCGCGATACTATGATCACAGCCAATTTAAGATTGGTCGTTAAAATTGCCCAAGAGTATTCATACTTCGGTCTTTCTGTGCTCGATCTTATAAACGAGGGCAACATCGGCTTGATGAAAGCGGTGGAAAGGTTCGATCCCTCCAAGGGTGGAAAGCTGAGCACTTATGGTTCTTGGTGGATAAAACAATCAATTAAAAGAGCCCTGGCAAATCAAAGTAAGACCATTCGTCTCCCCGTTCACATGGTCGACCGGGTGGCTAAGATTCGAAGAACTGTGGCAAAAATGGAGGAAGAACTTGGGCGCGAACCAACCAATGAAGAATTGTCCGAGGAACTTAAAATCCCCTCAGCTCGAATTTCGCATCTTCGCAATGTTAGCCTGCGCCCAGCCTCCCTTGATTCTCCGATCAACGATGAGGATGGATCCACATTGGGAGAAATTGTACCCGACGAAAAATCCGTCAACCCACTTGAACGGTTGCAGTCCAAAAGTTTGGTCGGTGATGTTAATCAGGTATTGGCTATGCTGGAACCACGTGAGGCAGATATCATCCGGCTCAGGTTTGGCCTTGATGGTCGCGATCCTTTGACTCTTGAGGAGGTCGGTGGGCAAATCGGGATTACCCGTGAGAGAGTCAGGCAATTACAGGAACAAGCTCTTCGCGATTTACGCAAAAAAATGTCGAAGTTTGAAAAGCAAAGAACTCTAGAGGAAGTCGAGATGGAAAAACAACAGGCAGAAAAGGCAAAAATCCTTCAAGACCTTCTGCACAAAGACATTTCGGGTCTTACCAATCATCCGTTCCCCGTTCGTCAGAGCTAAAGCTGGTAAAGTATTTTTTTCTGCAAAATTTACTTCTTTAAAATTTTATATCCCAGCTGGATGTAAAATATCTCTTTATTAATCGTTCATAAAAAAACCCCGACCGGATTTCCGATCGGGGTTTTAATAGATAAATATTGTTAAAGAAAGCTAGGCTTAGTCATCAGATTCTGCAGTTGCTTGGTCAAACAAATCACCAAAAGAAGTGGTAAGGTCTTCCCCAGATTCATCATAAGATGCAACTTCTTTAGCCAAGGCGTCTTCATCATAATCAGCTGCCTTGATACTCAGACCAATTCTACGTTCGTCTCGGTCGATCTTAATAACGCGGGCTTTAACTTCGTCCCCTTCATTAAGATGGTCTTTTACCTTTTCGATTCGTTCCTCGCTTATCTGGCTGATGTGAACCAAACCGTCAATATCGTGTTCGAGTTCGATAAAAGCACCATACCCGGCAACGCGAGCAACCTTACCGGACACCACATCTCCCATACGGAACAAACGATCAATTTCTTGCCATGGATCATCAGTTAACTGCTTCATACCAAGAGAGATGCGCTGGTTATCGATATCGACTTCAACTACGATTGCATCGACCTCGTCTCCCTTTTTAACCATTTCGCTTGGATGATTGATCTTGCGGGTCCAACTCATGTCCGAAACATGAACCATACCGTCAATACCTTCTTCGAGTTCTAAGAATGCACCATAAGAGGTAAGATTGCGGATCTTTCCACGCACCCGTGCCCCAGGAGGATAATTGTGAGTGGCCATATCCCATGGGTTTACATCGAGTTGACGTAAACCAAGAGAAATCTTTTGGTCTTCCTTTTGAATTCCTAAGACTACTGCGTCGACTTCGTCGCCTACATTGAGAACTTCACCTGGTTTAGTAATTCGTTTAGTCCATGACATTTCGGTAACATGCACAAGGCCTTCGACACCCTCTTCCAATTCGACAAAAGCACCATAAGGAACCAAATTGACGACTTTACCGCGTACCTTGGCGTTGATGGGAAATTTACCTTCGATATCATCCCAAGGATTGGATGAGAGTTGTTTGAGACCCAAGGAAACTCTTTCACGTTTCTGGTCAACTTCAATGATACAAACAGTAATTTCTTCACCGGTCTTTACCATCTCGCTTGGATGTGAAATACGACCCCAACTCATATCAGTAATATGAAGTAAGCCGTCCAACCCATCTAAATCGATGAAGGCACCGTAATCGGTGATATTTTTAACCATTCCACGACGGGTTTCACCAGGTTTAATACCGGTAAGAATTTCGCGCTTTTTATCTTGGCGACGTTCCTCAATCAATTCACGACGGGAAACAACAATGTTTTTGCGCTCGCGATTAATCTTAACCACTTTGAAATCAAAAGTTTGTCCAACAAACTGATCGAGGTTTTTGGGTGCCT
>Ga0209223_10004646_pt1 | contig 12429 bp, 7 predicted proteins | sample COG_06_FD_184750 | JGI IMG/M metagenome (GOLD analysis project Ga0209223, IMG submission 184750) | Pelagic Microbial community sample from North Sea - COGITO 998_met_06 (SPAdes) (version 2) | ecosystem: Environmental > Aquatic > Marine > Neritic zone/Coastal water | place: Helgoland, sampling...
CAACAATCCCCTCGCACCCAAGCCCACTCATTTCCCGCCCAAGGCGAAGAGTGTAATTTTTCTTTACATGGATGGAGCCCCATCCCAAGTCGACACCTTCGATTACAAACCCGCCCTAGCAAAGTATCATGGTCAAGACCCGACCAAAGCGATAGGCAAACTGGAGCCTACCCAATTCGACAAGGTAGGAAAAGTACTTCAGTCACAATGGGAATTTAAACAGCATGGAGAGTGCGGACATTGGATAAGTTCACTTTTTCCTCACCTATCAGGCGTCGCAGATGATTTGGCCATGATTAAGTCGATGACCTCCCCTTTTTCCGAGCATACCTCAGCTAATTACTTTCTCCATACTGGTTCAGGTTTTCAGGGACGTCCAAGTATGGGTGCATGGTTTGGTTACGGTTTGGGCACGGAAAACCAAAATCTTCCAGGATTCATTGTTCTTAATGGTGGATTGATTCCTCCTGGTGGACTTGACTGTTTTGGGTCTGGTTTTCTTCCCGCTTCTTACCAAGGCTCCGTCTTTTTACCCAATTCCAATCCCATCGCCAATGTAAAACGGGTCGAACCCAATGACGCATTACAACGCAGTAAACTAGACCTCATTCGTGGTTTGGATGAGTCTACCCTTGCAGATTTACAGGGAGACCCACAATTGGAAGCTGCGATCCGTAATTACGAGACGGCATACCTCATGCAAAGCTCTGTCCCCGAGCTTACCGACTTCCGGGGAGAAACCGAGGCCACCAAGAAATTATACGGAATGGATTCCACTTTCAAAAATACGGTAACCTTTGGCAAACAATGCCTCATTGCCCGCAGATTGGTCGAGCGGGGGGTTCGTTTCATCGAACTTACCTGCCCAGGTGGAAACGGGGATCGTTGGGACCAGCACAGAGACTTGGTGGATGGGCACAATAAAAACTGCAAAACGATCGATCAGCCCATCGCTGGACTAATTAAGGATCTGAAAGCCCGGGGAATGCTAGATGAAACCCTAATCGTATGGGCTGGAGAATTTGGAAGGACTCCTTTTGCCCAGGGGAGCAATGGTCGAGACCATAATCCCTATGGATTTACAGTTTGGATGGCCGGAGGTGGTGTAAAAGGGGGTACCAGCGTAGGCAGAACTGATGACTTTGGGTACAAAGCAATTGAAGACAAATGGGACATTCATGATATGCATGCCACCATGCTCCACCTCCTTGGGGTCGAGCATACCAAAAGCACATTTCGTTTTAGTGGTAGAGATATGCGACTAACCGATGTGCATGGGCATATTATCAAACAAATTCTTGCCTAAGTTTTTTGGCAGATGAAATATTTTCAGGCAATTTTTGTTTCCATACTACTGTTTCAACATGTTTGGGCAGAGGAAAAAATCCAACCAGATGTACTCTCAACTGAGGAATCGGAATTCTTTGAAGCCAAAGTTCGCCCGATTCTCGCCGAGCATTGCTATGACTGCCACTCTAATGAGGCCAAAAAGCTAAAGGGCAAACTCTTTCTCGACTCAAAGTGGGGATGGGCTACCGGAGGAGTGGGCGGGCCTGCTATCATCCCCGGAGATCTGATCGAAAGTATGGTCATTGATGCGGTTAGGCACACAGAAGAATTGGTGGATGCGATGCCCCCAAAATACAAAATCGAAGAGGAGGAAATTGCCATTTTGGAAAAATGGGTAGCCATGGGAGCACCGGATCCACGAGCCAAGGTTGAAGAAAAAGAGGGGCTGGTAGAAGTATTCGATCTGCCGAAGAGATTTGCCGAGCACTGGAGCTGGCGACCTGTTCAACCCACAAAACCGCCCCTGACTGATAACCTCGAATGGGCCAATTCTGAAGTCGACCAATTTATACTCCATCAAATTGAACAGGCCGATCTACAACCCGCACTACCTGCTGACAAGCGCACATGGATTCGTCGACTTTACTTTGACCTCATTGGTTTGCCCCCCACCCCCGAGCAGCTTGCCAACTCACTGAATAAATCCAAAGAAGTAGTGGTGGATGAGTTGCTCGCCTCCCCCCACTTTGGAGAAAAATGGGCCCGTCACTGGATGGACCTTGTAAGGTATGCTGATACCTATGGACATGAATTTGATTTCCCCATCGAAAACGCACATGAATACAGGGACTATCTCGTCCGTGCATTCAATAAAGATGTGCCCTATGATGATTTTATACGCGAACATCTGGCAGGTGATTTAATAAAAAATCCACGCAGGCATCCCACAGAGGGATTTAATGAATCTGTTATCGGTACCGGTTTTTGGTATTTTCACGATGCCACCCATGGACCAACCGATGTTCTGCAAAACGAGGCCGACCATCAGGACAATCAAATCGATGTGATGGGCAAAGCTTTTCAAGGCTTAACCATTGCCTGTGCCCGTTGTCACGATCACAAATTTGACGCCATTTCTACCGCAGACTACTACGCGCTCACCGGCTACCTAAACGGATCGGCCTTGGTAAAATATCCGCTTGATACTGGCGGGATTCGCCAATCCACTATTAAAAAACACTCATACTTAAGGGAGAAAGCCAAAGGCAAAATCTTAACTCCGCTTCACTCCCCCAAAGACATCATCGACTCCTTTTTGGCCGCTTCCAAATTGGTTCGAAAAAAACATAACCAGCCACCACCTAATCCCTGGAATGGGCAACTGATCGAGAATTTTGAATCCGATGCGTTTACTTGGAAATTAGTGAATACAGATTTTAACGCCTCCCCTATTCTACAGACAGATTTAAACATGACTGTGCCCAAAGGGGTGAAAGGCAAAGGCTGGTTTGATTCCCGGGCGTTCGATGTACTCGCCGCCAATTTCCCCGAAATGCCCTTTGCCTGGCTAAGCCCTACTTTTATCATCGAGAAGCCCTACCTCAATTTTTTAATAGGGGGTAGTTTGAACAACCACAATAACCTCGAGTTACTGGTAGATGGAAAAGTCGTGCAAAAAGCGTCGCCCAAGGTCGAGAAAAATTTGTCGCCTGCCCATATCGATGCCACTCAATGGGTCGGAAAAAACGCCCGTTTGCGCATTTCCTGGCGGGTCGCCCTCCCCTTCTTCCTCGATTATTTGGTCTTTTCTAATTTTAAGTCCAACCACAAACAAAGTGTCACTCCCAATGAATCGGAACTCGCACAATTATCCCTTACATCGAAATTGCCTAAAGATAAGCTATGGGCATGGACGAAATTACTCACCCAAACCAACCCCGACTTCTGGTCTCCTGAAAAATTTCTTACTGATTGGATTAGGCTAGGAAATAAAACCAAGACAGAAAACTGGCAGGCCCTTAATCAGACCCACCAGCGTTACCTCAGAGAAACCAAAGTATTTGCTGATTTCTCATCTCGAAAACTACCTATTGGATGGCATCGGACCGGCCATGCATTTCATTCGAGCACGTCCAATGGTATACGAATGAATAAAAAAATTCCCTTTTCTGGAGGTGGAACTATGGACAGTTCGCTCTACGGAAAAAACCGGCTGGGCACACTACGATCTCCCACCTTTGTAATTGATCAGGATATTCATATTAAAATGAATGCTGAAAATGCATTCGTTCGATTGGTCATAGAAAACTACCAAATGGCTCCCTTCAGTAAATTGCTATTTAATGGAAGTGTTTTTAAAAAAGAGAGCACACAGACCAACTCGCTAGGTGCCTTCAAGTGGATCAGCTTTGAGAAGAAACTTTATAAGAAATACACAGGCAAAAAGGCATACATTGAATTTATTGACAACGGAGATGGCTACATCGAAATCGAACAAATTAGGTTTACCCCCTCCTCCCAAAAAATAATTCCCCTTCCTCTTCCCCATTCTCATCATCCATTAAAAAAGGCTCTCACATTTAATGGGTTGCCCAAAAATGATGAGGAAATTGCTCAACGAATATTAAAGGCGTGGGAATCTAATGATCCAGAAATTTTAAATTGGTTTTTCGATCGAGGACTAGCTGATTATTCACACCTCCAACCTGAACTAACTGCCCTAATCGAAGAAGGAGAAAAAATCTCCAACGAATTACCCGCCCCCCGTTTCGCAGTGACCATGGGCCAGGCAACCCCGGAGAATGCACATGTTTATGTACGAGGAAGCTACAAATCATTAGGCCAAGAAGTTTCCAACCGTTACTTGGAAGCGCTCGGTGCAAAAAAGGGTGACCGATTAGGCTTGGCCAATCAAATTGCCGATTCAGAAAACCCACTGACCAGCCGTGTAATGGTAAACCGTATATGGCTGCAATTATTTGGTCGTGGAATTGTGCCAACTCCTGACGATTTTGGCCCGCAAGGGCAACCCCCCTCCCACTCGAAATTGCTCGATTGGTTGGCAAATGATTTCTCGGAGAACGGATGGTTAGTCAAACGGATGATCCGTAAACTTGTTCTTTCCAAAACCTATGGGCAATCCTCCCGCATACATCCCAAATTAAACGCACAAAAAATTGCAGATATTGACCCAGCCAATGTGTTACTACACCGCATGCCCGTTCGTAGGTTACAGGCGGAAGCTATTCGAGACTCGTTGCTCGCAGTATCAGGGCGGTTGGACCTCAAGGCATTTGGCACAGGAGTACCCACCCATCTCACCGCGTTTATGACCGGTCGTGGGTCGAAAGCAAGCGGGCCTTTGGACGGTGCCGGCAGAAGGAGTATTTATCAAGCGGTCTATCGTAACTTCCTTAGTCCCTTCCTTCTTGCCTTTGACATGCCGAGTCCATTCGGCCCCAAGGGAAGAAGAAGTTCCTCCAATGTTCCCGCCCAGGCACTTACTTTAATGAACGATCCATTCGTGCAAAGAATGGCAGTTATTTGGGCTAAAAATACGGCGAGTATTCAAGACCCTAATCAAAGAGCCAAACATATGTTCGAACAGGCGGTTGGCCAGGTACCTAATGAATCAAAAACAAATCAACTACTTGCATTTTTGGAAAGGCAGGGAGAACTTTATGGCAAGAAAGACCACCGTGCCTGGAACGATTTGGCCCATGCACTTTTTAACCTAAAAGAATTTTCTTACCTTCAATAGTTAAAACCTAAAGGATCAAGCTCTCAGCATAAACTTGAGTAAAGCAAGATGGATTCAAGTTCACCCCAGTCAGTTTTTGGCCCCACCAATCCAAGCCCAACCGAACGGGAGAAACTTAAGGTAAAAAGGTTTGCCTCTGTTATCGGACTCTGCCCTGAAAAAGAGGCTTACTATCGTGAACTCCATGCCAATGTATGGCCTTCTATTTTGGAACTTATCAAACTGGTAAACCTGCAAAACTTTTCTATCCACATCTCTGAAATTGAAGAAAAGAAATATCTCTTTAGTTATTACGAATATACCGGTTTCGATTATGAGGAAGATATGAAAACATTGGCAAAAAAACCAGAGATGCAAAAGTGGTGGAAAGAAACAAGTGCCTGTCAAATTCGCATGCCCGGGACTAATGCCAATGAACAATGGAAAGAGATGGAAATGCTCTTTCAACTTAGGTGACAGAAAACAACCCGACTTAGCCCAACTCTATATTCTGAGTGTACCTGGGAATTAGCCTCGTAAGAAACGCCTCTCTACTTACATTTGTTTTAGGCATGATTAATCACATAACACCCAAGGCCTTTATTCTTTTGGCTATGCTTCAATCGAGCCCTGCTTTAATAGGTAAAATTGATTTCGTGCATCAGATAATGCCTGTTCTCAAAAAGAATTGTGCAGAGTGCCATACAGAGGGAAAGAAAAAGGGGGGGCTCTCGTTGAATACGCTTGGAGAATTTCTTGCGGGAGGAGAGGGAGGAGAAGTGGCGGTGCCCGGAGAGCCCGATGAAAGCTATTTCCTCGAACTGGTTGCCACTGATGATACTGATGATCGCATGCCCCCCAAAGGACCTGGACTTAGTGATGAAGAAGTTCATCTTCTTCACCAATGGGTGCAGGAGGGTATGGAATGGCCCGAGGAAATCCGCCTCGGCAGCTCCGGCTGGGAACCCCAACTTAAGCCAAGAGTGGTCACTCTGCCCCCAGCTCAGGCAGGTAGGGACCATCCAATCGACCGCATTCTCGACAGAGACCTTTCAATGCGGAAAGTCCCCCTACCCGCTGCGGCACCCGAGGAGACCTTTGTCCGCCGGGTCTACCTCGACCTGATTGGGTTGTTACCCACACCGGAGGAACGCGATGCCTTTTTGAACAGTACATCTGACAAAAAGAGCGAGGAACTGGTCGATGACCTGCTCAAACGGAAAATTGCCTATGCTGATCACTGGCTTACTTTTTGGAATGATTTACTGCGCAACGACTACACAGGCACTGGATTTATCACTAAGGGACGTACCCAAATCACTACCTGGTTGTATAGATCACTTCGTGAGAATAAGCCCTATGACCAAATGACCCGAGAACTGATCGATGTAAACAAAGAATCAGAAGGCTTCATCAACGGAATTAAATGGCGTGGAAGCGTCAATGCCAGCCAAACCCGAAACATGCAGTTCGCCCAGAATGTTTCCCAGGTCTTTTTGGGAATTAATATGAAATGTGCCAGTTGTCATGACAGCTTTATTGATCGCTGGACTCTACAGGAAGCGTATGACCTGGCTGCGGTCTTTTCCGAAAAGCCCCTCGAGCTCGAAAGGTGCGATATTCCCACCGGTAAGATGGCTACCGCCCGGTGGATGTTTCCAGAACTGGGACAAATCGATAAAAATGCGACAAAGAATGAACGGCTCAAGCAGTTGGCTGGCTTAATGACCCACCCGGAAAACGGCAGGTTTACCCGCACCATAGTAAATCGTATTTGGGCCAAAATAATGGGTCGTGGAATTGTTCATCCAGTCGATGCAATGCACACAAAGCCTTGGAATGAAGACCTTCTTGATTATCTGGCCAACCGCTTCGCTAAAGATGAGTACGACCTTAAAAAATTCATGCACTTTGTGATGACCTCACACGCTTATCGTTCACAAAGTGATCTCTTATCTGGGGAACCAGGCTTGGAATACGCATACAACGGGCCGTTGCCAAAGCGTATGTCTGCGGAGCAATTGATGGACTCAATCTGGCAGGTAACTTCAAGCCACCCTCAAAATGCAAACGCCAAAGTTGAAAGAAGTTACGCCCACAAAGGAAATTTGCCCACTGAGGTTAAACAATTTGCTTGGCCTGAAAAAATTAACGCCAAGTGGATATGGACGAAAGAACGGGCAGCCAAAATCAACCTTCGTAAAGAAATAGTTCTCTCCGAACAACCAGTTGCAGTTGGAATTCTTGCTACTTGTGACAATGCCTTTTCCATCACGATTAACGGCAAGTCAGTCGCCCGATCCAAGGTATGGCAAAAACCGGTAAAACTGGTGAAGACTGATCTTTTTAATTCCGGTAAAAACACCATAGAAGTGCAGGCCGAAATGTTTGGTGGGAGTATGGGGTTTGTGGGACAGCTTGTTTTACAATTTACAGACAAAATAAAGGTCATCGAAACGGGTCCTGACTGGAAAGCCCAGGTACCTGAAAAAGATTGGTCCACTGCTCATACTGAAAAGGAATACGGACAAGGTCCCTGGAACAAAGTTTTACACAGCAGCGATATACAGGATGGGAAAACAGGACCCGAGCCTCCGGTACGGGCATCTCTAGTCGCCAATAATTTCCTCATGCGTTCACTTGGACGACCCCACCGCGACCAGGTGGTAACTTCTAGACCATCCTCTCTAACAACTCTACAGGCAATCGATTTGGCAAACGGGGAAATTCTCTCCGACACACTCAAAGAGGGAGCAATGAGATTATCAAAATCTAAAAACACTGGGCAAATTCACAACTGGCTGTACCGCCATGCACTCGGGCGCAACCCAACTCCCAATGAAGAAGAGACCTTGCTTGCAGTCACCAAAAATTCACCCGAACAGCAGGGGTTAGAAGACTTGCTATGGATGGTCTTTATGCAGCCCGGTTTTCAAATTATTCGCTAACCCATAGATTAAGCAAAATGAACTCTTTTGAAGCCTTACAAAGACGGGATTTCCTTAAACAACTCGGCCTCGCCTCCACGGCTGCTCTCGCAGCACCAAGCACCAGTCTTTGGGGAAACGAACAAATCCCTCACCCCCAAGCTCGTGCAGATTCCTGTATTGTTATTTGGATGGCGGGTGGCATGGCATCACCCGATACCTTCGACCCCAAAACCTACCTTCCCTACGAGGACGGGTTGGAAGTAAAAAAAATCCTTAGTACATTTCCGGCTATTGATACCAATGTCGATGGGGTAAAAATTTCTCAGGGTCTCGAAAACATCGCACAGGTTATGGACCGTGGAACCTTAATCCGTTCCGCTATCCAGCCCGATCTGGGAGCAATCCTGCATTCCCGCCACCAGTACCATTGGCACACCGGCTATGTTCCCCCAATCACAGTGGCAGCACCACATTTAGGGGCGTGGATGTCCAAGGTACTCGGTCCGAAAAATGAGGTCGTTCCACCTTTCATAAATATTGGGCAGCGGCTTGAAGGCGTGGGCGAAAAAGAAGAACTAAAAGCATTTACCACGGCGGGATTTTTTGGATCTGAGCATGGTCCAATGAACCTGCCTTTTCCTGAGCAGGCGGTGCAGTCTGTGCAACCCCCAAAAGGAATGGAACCAGGGCGATTTAGCAACCGTTACAAACATTTTAAAAGTCTGCTAGACCAAAACCCAAATCGCGAAAACATGAGCGATTTCCAGGGAGAATCAATGATCCGTTCGATGGAAGCCGCCCACAGGCTTTTACAATCGGATGAGAAACATGCTTTTGATCTAACCCGTGAACCAAAAGATTCGGCTAATAAATATGGCGACTCCCGATTTGGGCAGGGTTGCCTACTCGCCCGCAGGCTGGTGGAACAGGGATCAAGGTTTGTTGAGGTCACCACCGAATATGTACCCTTTCTCAATTGGGATACTCATGAAAATGGGCACACCACCGCCACTCGCATGAAAAAAGAAATTGATCAACCGGTCGCACAATTGATTCTTGATCTTGAAGCCCGGGGAATGCTCGACCGTACCCTAGTCATTCTCGCGAGCGAATTTAGCCGGGATATGATGATTGAAGGTGTACCCGGTTCCACTGCACCCGATCAATCAAGAGCCCGTACCGACAATCTCAAGGAAATGAAACAGTACGGATTGCACCGTCATTTTACTGGAGGTTCCAGCATTATGATGTGGGGAGGTGGAGTGAAACAAGGTCATGTGTATGGAGAGACTGCCGACGAACGTCCGCTCATGGCGGTTAAGAATCCTTTATCAATCGAGGATTTGCACGCGACTATTTTTACTTTGATGGGGATCAATCCAAAAACAGCATACGAGGTTGAAAAACGACCGTTTTACGCCACGAAGGACGGAATTGGGAAATGTGCCAAGGGAGTGCTCGCCTAATTCCAATCAATCGAGGCCTTTTACCAACTTGTGCCCCAGTTTTCGTATTTTGAATCGTTACTGGGAGTACGCTGACTTGTCCAAAGACAATTAGAGAACTTCAACCCTTCCTTCAATCGGTCTCAGTAAGTTGAAAATCGCCATCCTTAGTCTTTCATTTAGGTGGCTAATTGACCTTTTTAAAAGGGTAATTTTTCCCAAGGGTGGGTTTTGGAAATTCACTGCCACTTCAGAAAGTTCATAACCATAGCGGACCTCCTTTCGCGTATTGTAGAAATGTTGCTTTTTGTTGCTGCAAAACAAAACGGTTTCATTGGCTTGTATATCAAAAACAACCTCCATACTCCTGCATTTCGGACCATCAAACCAAAGTGTCAGGAGGGTGTTGCCATCTGAAAACTTTCTCACTTCACTTGTGCTTTTAGGTAACTCTTCTAACTTCATCGGGTTCTCGCTTTTATGTATTTAAACTAAACTTAACACATAAAATCAAGGATATCCATTATTTGAAGAAAGAATGAGATCTAATATTTTATCTAGGACACTCCTACCAAGGCAAAACACCCGCCCGCATGAGGGCAAAACCTAACCATAGGGTAAGTACTAGGTAGACCATACTCCAAGCCTTCGTAGCAGGAAAATGCTTAGCAATACTTGGAACAGAAGAATCGTACCAGTCTTTCAAAAACCAACTGACGGTAAAAGCAAACGAGCAATCCGCCGCTAAGGCATACCAGAGAAACGCTTCGATATTGAACTCCATTAAAATTAAAAAAAAGATTAATCAAAAACAACGGTTTTATTGCGGTATACCAATACCCGGTGTTGCAAGTGGCGACGGACCGCAACCGCAAGCACGAGCTTTTCGAGATCGCGCCCACGCTCAATTAATTCCTTGGTTCCATGACGATGACTTACCCGAGCCACATCCTGTTCGATGATTGGTCCCTCATCGAGATCCTCAGTGACATAGTGTGCAGTCGCACCGATGAGTTTCACCCCGCGCTTATGGGCTTGATGGTAGGGCTTAGCCCCGGCAAAGGAGGGAAGAAAAGAGTGATGAATATTTATGACCGGACAGGCAATTTTATTCAAAAAATCAGGACTTAATACCTGCATGTAACGAGCAAGAATGAGCAGGTCGACTTGTTGATCAGCAAGCCAGGTGAGTTGTTTGGCCTCGGCATCCGCCTTGTTTTCTTTAGTCACGGAATGACAAACATAGTTCAAACCATAAGACTGAGCCACCGGTTCGAGGACTTCGTGATTGGAGAGGACTCCCACCAAATCAGCATTCCAATCACCAGCCCGTTGACGCAGGGCGAGATCATGAAAACAATGATCTGCTTTGCTGACCATCAAAGCAATTCTGGGTCGGTAATCGCTCCTGGTCAGGCGTACCTTCATACCGAATTCTCCCTTTACCAAATCCTCAAACAATTCCATTTCTTCTTCGAGGGAATGGGGAGTGCCTGGCTGCCACTCCACCCGTTGGAAGAAAATATTTTCATCCCGATCAAGGTGTTGATCTGCATGGAGTACATTACCTCCCCTCTGATGTATCCAACTGGCAGTCCGCGCAACTAACCCGGGTTGATCCGGACCATGAAGCAGGGCAATAACAGATGGATTCACGAGGGGTGGTACTCTTGAAGAGATTTGACGGAAAACTTCTTTCCCCGAATAGAACGGATACCCTGAAGGGCAGCGTCTGCCGAACCAAGTGTGGTAATGACCGGAACGCCATGAAGAACGGCTTCACTACGTATCCCATTTTCATCACGCCTTGGAATCAAGCCAAGGGGGGTATTGATGACCATTTGTACTTTTCCATTCTTGATCAAGTCTGCCACATTTGGACGCCCCTCACTAATACGCAGAGTGGTTTCCGCCTCGATCCCGTTTTCATTTAGAAATTTTGCTGTGCCTTCGGTGGAGTAGAACTTGAAACCGAGTTCGTGCAAACCCTTGGCAATTTCCAATGCCTTTGGCTTGTCAGAGTCTTTAACACTGAGAAAGACATTTCCTTCCATTGGTAAAGAAGGTTTGGCCGCCATCTGAGTCTTGGCAAATGCAATTCCAAAATCTTCATCCTGCCCCATTACCTCTCCCGTACTGCGCATCTCTGGAGTGAGCACGATGGGAGATCCTGGAAATTTACTAAAAGGAAAAACCGCTTCCTTAATCGCCCAGTGTTTAGGAGTAATTTCCTCAGTAAATCCAAGGTCCTTAAGTTTTGCACCCGCCATTACCCGGGCTCCAAGCTTGGCCAGAGGAACCCCAATTGCCTTACTCACAAATGGTATGGTTCGTGAAGCTCTGGGGTTTACTTCGATCAAGAAGAGTTCTCCACCCTTGATGGCAAATTGTATATTCATTAGGCCAATCACCTTTAGTGCATCAGCCAGGGCATGAGTGGCCTGCCTCACCTCTTCGATCATCGATGGTTCCAAATCATGTGGGGGCAAAACCATGGCCGCATCTCCGCTGTGCACCCCGGCAAATTCAATATGTTGAAGCATACCACCGACCACCGTGGTTTCGCCATCGGAAATACAATCAACATCAAGCTCGATCGCTTCTTCAAGAAATTTATCGAGCAAAACTGGTTTACCCGGAGCAACCGCAAAGGCTTCCTTGACCACCCCGCTTAGTTCATCCTCGTCATAAACGATGAACATTCCACGCCCACCCAGTACAAAGGATGGACGGAGCAAAATAGGATACCCGATACGGGCAGCCTTTTCCCCAGCCTCATCTGGATGCATTGCGGTTTCGTTCTGAGGTTGTTTTAATCCAATTTCTTCCAGAATTCGCTTAAATTTTTCACGATCCTCGGCGAGATCAATGCTCTCGGGAGATGTCCCAATGACATTTACTCCGGCAGCTTGCAAACCGCTGGCAAGATTGAGTGGAGTCTGACCGCCATACTGAACGATGGCTCCATCACATTCTTCCTGATGATAAACTTCGAGTACATCTTCCATGGTCAAAGGTTCGAAAT
>Ga0209223_10004647_pt1 | contig 12429 bp, 10 predicted proteins | sample COG_06_FD_184750 | JGI IMG/M metagenome (GOLD analysis project Ga0209223, IMG submission 184750) | Pelagic Microbial community sample from North Sea - COGITO 998_met_06 (SPAdes) (version 2) | ecosystem: Environmental > Aquatic > Marine > Neritic zone/Coastal water | place: Helgoland, sampling...
TTATCTATTAATTCTGAATTTGCATTTGGTGAATTTTCTTGAAATTTATTAAAAATAAAAGGACTTCTAGGTCTAACAATCATTCCTGCATTTTTACCTCTGCTTATTAATTTATCAATAAAATCTACAGGTAATTCTTTTTCAATGACAAGACCATTTCTTTCTATGGTATAAGTATTACCATTTATAAATTCAATAGTAATGTCTGAGAATTTTTTTATTTCTTCCCCATCAACACTTAAAATTTTATCTCCATTTTGTAAACCTAGACTTACCGCTAATGAGTCTTGAACCCACACACCGTCAGTTACGTTTTCATTGGGAAGGTATTTTTCACCATAAGAATACATCAACATAATGTAAATAAAAATACCTAATATAAAATTCACAAAAACTCCACCCAACATGATAATTAAGCGTTGCCAGGCTGGTTTAGATCTAAACTCCCATGGCTTAGGTTCTTCTTGGAGTTGTTCTGTGTCCATGCTTTCATCAATCATTCCAGATATTTTCACATAACCTCCTAAAGGAATCCACCCGATACCATAAACAGTTTCTCCTATCTTCTTTTTGAAAATAGAGAATTTATAATCAAAAAATAAATAAAATTTTTCTACTCTTGTTTTGAATAATTTAGCAGGGATAAAATGCCCTAATTCATGCAATACAATTAACAACGATAAGCTTAATATAAATTGTGAAGCTTTTATTAATATTTCCATCTAGTTTAGGTCTTCAGTTTTTAAAGGCACAAATGTACACTTTTCATTAGAGGTGAAAAAAATTGTTTTTAAGATGCTATTTTAATTTAACAAACATTTATAGGGTATTAGACATTAAATTGTTGTTGTGTATTATATTTGTATAATATTTATAGTTATGGATTTAGGCTTTTTTAAAAAATCAATCCCCACACTTCGTTTTTTGATTGTATTTTCTATAGTTGGTATCACTGTTTTTTATCAATTAATGTCTCAAGAAGAACGTCTTAAAATTTACAACCCTATAGATATTAATCCCAGATTAGTTGACATTTCAGTTAAGAATTTAAAAAAAAACCACACCATTGCAGATTTTGAGCTTACCAATCAAAATGGAGAAAAAATCACGAACAAAACCTATGAAGGGAAAATTTATCTTGCAGACTTCTTCTTTACTCGATGTCAAAACATATGTATTTCTATGGCCTATAATATGAGTGAATTACAAAAACATTATATTAATGACGAGGATATTATGTTTTTATCACATTCTGTAACACCAATTATAGATAGTGTTTCTATTTTGAAAGATTATGCAATAAAAAAAGGAGTGATTGATGGAAAATGGAATATAACAACAGGTTCAAAAGCACATATTTATGATCTAGCACGCAAAAATTATTTTGCAGTTCTAGATGAAGGGAGTGGTGATGAAAATGACTTTATTCACACAGAACAATTTGTTTTAATTGATAAAGAAAGACGTATAAGAGGTTTTTACGACGGTACTGAAAAAGAAGATATAAATAAAATAATAAAAGACATTACAATTTTAAAAAGAGAATACAATTAAAATTAACTGTTTAGAATCATTCTAGTTTAGTATCTTTGTAACTAATTTCATTCCCGCATAAGCGGGAATCTATATTTAATGACTACAATAGCATCTTTACATATTGGTGAGTTGGCTTATATATCGGAAGAATCTCTAAATGAGATCCCTCTTAAGTTGCTAGAGATGGGCTGCCTTCCCGGAGCTGAAGTAGAGCTCATTCAATTGGCACCGTTAAACGACCCATTGTATATCTGTGTAAATGGAAGTCACTTGGCCATTAGAAAAGAAACTGCTTCAAAAATTCAAATCATTAAAGCCCAATAATGAGTCACAAAAAAACTATTAATGTAGCTTTAATAGGAAATCCTAATACAGGTAAAACGTCCTTGTTTAACGAGCTAACGGGTTTAAATCAGAAAGTTGGGAATTACCCTGGGGTTACTGTAGACAAAAAAGAAGGGCACAGCAAGCTACAAAGCAATTTAAAAGCAATTATTACAGATTTACCTGGCACATATAGCATTAATCCAACATCTTTAGATGAAACAATTGTTTTAAAAACACTTTTAAATTCTAAATCAGAAAAAACTCCAGACGTTATTGTTGTTGTTGCAGATGTTGAAAACTTAAAAAGAAATCTATTACTCTTTTCTCAGGTTAAAGACCTAGAAATACCTACGGTTTTAGCTATTAATATGGCAGATCAAATGAAACGAAAAGGGATAACAATAGATTTAAAATTATTAAAAAAAGAATTAAGTAACGAAGTAGTTTTATTAAGTGTTAGAAAAGATCCTGATATAGGAGTTGAAGAGGTAAAAAAAGCAATATTAAAAACGTATAATTCAGCAAAAGCATTTCCATTATGTAATGTTAATAACAGAATTGATCCTGCTTATTTTGACAGATTAAAAGAAATTAATCCAAAATATTCTATATATGAATTATGGTTAATGATTACTCAAAATAGTTTTCCTGACAAGATTTCAGAAGATGAAAAAAAAGCGCTTTTAACTTTTAAAAACGACTCCAAAAATTTAAAGAAATACCAGCATAAAGAAACCATTTATAGGTATCAAAAAATTAATGAAATATTAAAAAAAACATACCTTGCAGATCGTTCTAAAGCAACAGATTTAAGAGCTAAGCTAGATAAGGTTTTTACACACAAAATTTTTGGATATATCCTATTTTTCACTGTGTTGCTATTAATTTTTCAATCTATTTTTGACTGGGCAAGTCTTCCTATGGATCTTATAGACACTGTATTTGCAAACCTCAGTTCTTATGTAAACCAAACGATGCCTGCTGGAGTTTTAAATAACTTAATTTCAGAGGGAATCATTCCTGGAATTGGAGGAATTATTATTTTTATTCCACAAATTGCAATATTATTCTTATTTATTTCTCTACTTGAAGAAACAGGGTACATGAGTAGGGTTGTTTTTCTAATGGATAAAATCATGAGACGTTTTGGAATGAGTGGGAAAAGTGTTATTCCATTAATTTCAGGAACAGCTTGTGCTATTCCTGCTGTTATGGCTACTCGTAATATTTCAGGGTGGAAAGAACGCCTAATCACTATACTGGTAACACCGTTTACAACCTGTTCTGCACGTTTGCCGGTTTATGCAATTATTATTGCATTAATTATTCCTGACAAAAAGATTTTTGGAATTTTAAATTTACAAGGGTTAACTCTACTTAGTTTATATATCCTGGGTTTTATAACCGCTATTATAGCTGCAATAATCCTTCATAAAACACTAAAAATAAAAAACACTTCATTTTTTGTGGTAGAAATGCCAGATTATAAATTACCATCATTGAAAAATGTATTTTTTGATGTAATTGAAAAAACAAAGGCTTTTATTTTTGGTGCTGGAAAAATAATTTTATCAATCTCAATAGTGCTCTGGTTTTTAGCTTCTAATGGTCCACAAGCTTATACTGATGTTGAAAAAAATATTATTGAAAAAACAGTAAGCCAAGAAATTACTGAAGTAAAACTTAATCAAATGATTGCCTCTGCCAAATTAGAAAACTCATACATTGGCATCATGGGAAAAAGTATAGAACCTTTAATTAAACCATTGGGCTATGATTGGAAAATAGGTATAGCTTTAATTAGTTCTTTTGCTGCAAGAGAGGTTTTTGTAGGAACTTTAGCAACCATTTATTCGGTAGAAAGTGATGATGATGATATTACAACAATAAAGCAACGAATGGCCTCAGAAATTAATCCTGAAACCAATACTAAAAGATTTAATTTTCCAGTAGGCATGTCTTTACTGGTTTTTTATGCATTTGCTATGCAGTGTATGGCAACTTTGGCTATTGTAAAACGAGAAACTAAAAGTTGGAAATGGCCTTTAGTTCAATTCGTAGGTATGGGTGTTTTGGCCTATATTTGCTCCTTTATTGTATTTCAAATACTAAGCTAATGCAAGAAATTATAGTATATAGTGCAGTTGGAGTAGCAGTTTTTTTCTTAGTTAAAAAATTCTTCTTCAAGAAGACGACGTCTGGATGCAATAAAGATTGTGATTGCTAAAATTTTACAGTAAAAAAACCTTTTTTTAAAACCAGATGTAACAGACAAAAAATTTAAACCTTAAATATTTTATATCATGAAAAAAACATTTTTAGTAGTTACGATACTTTTTTTTAGCGGAATTTTTTTAAATCAAGCGATAGCACAAGACTTCAAAGGATTAGATAAAAGTCCTATGGATTTGGCATCTTATCCAGATAATTACAGAATTTCAGATAAAGTGATAAAAATCATCTACAGCAGACCTCAGTTAAAAGGGAGGTCTATAACAAACTTAGCTAAGTTTGGGAAAAAGTGGAGAACAGGAGCTAATGAAGCAACAGAAATTACATTTTACAAAGATGTTAATTTTGGTGGTACTGAAGTAAAGTCAGGTACGTATACAATGTATACAATTCCAGGAGAAACTTCATGGACAGTAGTGTTAAGTAGTCAGGTAAACGTATGGGGGGTTTATTTTCATAAAGATGAAAATGATGTGGCCAAGGTTAGTATACCTGTTAAAAAGTCAGAGAAAATTATTGACCTATTTTCAATTATAATTGATAAAGACATGACAATTCACATGGGATGGGGAGATGTTATCTTAAGTATACCAGTGAAATAAAACCTTTAACTTTTAATAGTTTAGGCCCATAAAAAGATGAATTTTATTTTGTCTTTTTTATGGGTTTTATTTTTTAGTTAACATTTTAGTAGTTTAAAATACTTTTTGATGTTTTAAGAATCCCATTATTATTAGATAGACTTTATACTTTGCAAGAATAAGTGTAAATTTGAGCACTTTTAAGAAGAAAATTTCATGCACTATAATTTTAAAGAAATAGAGGAAAAGTGGCAAAATCATTGGGCTAAAAATCAAACATTTAAAGCTAGTAATGATTCTGAAAAACCAAAATATTATGTTTTAGACATGTTTCCTTACCCATCAGGGGCGGGTTTACATGTTGGACATCCTTTAGGATATATTGCATCAGATATTTATGCGCGTTACAAACGTCATAAAGGCTACAATGTATTGCACCCACAAGGTTATGATTCTTTTGGATTACCCGCTGAACAATATGCCATACAAACGGGTCAACATCCAGCAAAAACAACTGAAGAAAATATTAAAACCTACCGCCGTCAATTGGATCAAATTGGATTTTCTTTTGATTGGTCTCGAGAAGTACGAACATCAAACCCTGAATATTATAAATGGACTCAATGGATTTTTACTCAATTATTTGACTCCTGGTACAATAAAGATTCTGATAAAGCAGAGGATATTTCTTCATTAATTTCCATATTTAAAAAAGAAGGGAATTTGAGTATAAATGCAGCGGCTGACGATGAAATTGAGGTGTTCACTGCTGATGAATGGAAAGCTTTTGAAAAAGTAAAACAAGAACAAATCTTATTAAAATATCGATTAACATTTTTATCTGATACAGAAGTAAATTGGTGTCCAGCATTAGGAACAGTGTTGGCAAACGATGAAATTATCAATGGCGTTTCAGAGCGTGGAGGACATCCTGTGGTTAGAAAAAAAATGACCCAGTGGTCTATGCGTATTTCTGCTTACGCACAACGTTTGCTGGATGGCCTAGATACTATAGATTGGCCTCAGCCATTAAAAGACTCACAAACCAATTGGATTGGTCGATCGCAGGGAGCTATGGTAACCTTTAAAGTTGATGCTTCAATATTAACAGAGAATACAGAGACAAAATTATCTTATAAAGCCCTAGAGGAACTCAAAGAAGTCAGATCAAATTTAACAACATCAGAATCTGTTCTTTGGAATAAATTAAAAGTAAAAAAAGGGGCTATAAAGTTTAGAAAAAAATACACTATTGGTTCTTTATTGGCAGATTATGTTTGTTTATCAAAAAATATTATTGTAGAATTTTCAGGGAAAGAAGATGAAAAAATTAGAAAAGCATATTTCAATGAAGAAGGATTTAATGTTCTTTATGTTACTAATGAAGAGGTAGAGAAAAATGTTGAGGAAGTTATTTCTAAAATAAATAATGCCATTCAATTTTCGACAGAAATTCCAAAAACAACAAAAGAAAACATTTCCTCTAAACAAACAGCATATGAAATTTCTGTTTTTACAACAAGACCTGATACTATTTTTGGAGTTAGTTTTATGACTTTAGCTCCAGAGCATGAATTGGTTTCTAAAATAACAACTGCTGCTCAAAAAACTGAAGTTGAAAATTATATAAAGGCTACAGCTAAAAGATCTGAGAGAGATAGAATGGCGGATGTAAAAACCATTTCAGGTGCTTTTACAGGGGCTTATGCAATTCACCCATTTTCAGGAGAAAAGGTTCAGATTTGGATTGGAGACTATGTTTTGGCTGGATATGGAACAGGTGCTGTAATGGCTGTTCCTTGCGGAGATCAAAGAGATTATGATTTTGCAAAACATTTTAAAATTCCAATACCGAATATTTTTAAAGATGTAAATATCGACGAAGAAGCGCATACAAATAAAGAGGGAACTACAATTTCAAATTCTGATTTTCTGAGTGATTTATCTTATAAGAAAGCTTTAAAACTATCTATTTTTGAATTAGAGAAACAAAAAATAGGTTATGGCAAAGTAAATTATCGTTTACGTGATGCTGTTTTTAGCAGGCAACGCTATTGGGGAGAACCTTTCCCAGTTTATTATAAGGATGGAATGCCTCAAATGATTGCTGCAAAATATTTACCAATTGTTCTTCCAGAGGTAGAAAAATATCTACCTACTGAGGATGGAAAACCACCGTTAGGGAATGCGACAGAATGGGCTTGGGATTCTCGTGCTAAGAAAGTAGTTTCGAATGAAAAATTAAAAAATAAAACGGTATATCCTCTAGAATTAAATACCATGCCGGGTTGGGCAGGAAGTTCATATTACTTTAACCGCTATATGGATCCAAACAATAAAGATGAGTTTGCTTCCAAAGCATCTTTAGAATATTGGAAAGAGGTAGATCTATATATCGGTGGGTCAGAACATGCAACAGGACATTTATTATATGCACGTTTTTGGCAAAAATTTCTATTTGACAAAGGGTTAGTTCCTGTAGATGAGTTTGCAAAAAAACTTATCAATCAAGGAATGATTCTAGGGACAAGTGCTTTTGTTTTTAGGGAAGAGGGTACTCGTAAGTTTTATTCAAAAGGATTAATCCAAGATAAAAAAGTTCAACCTATTCATACAGACGTTTCTTTTGTGAATTCATCAGATGAACTAGATATTGAGGCCTTCAAAAGTTGGAGAGAGGAGTTTAAAGATGCAGAATTTATTGTTGAAGAAGACGGGACTTTTAAAGTCTCTAGAGAAGTAGAGAAGATGTCTAAATCAAAATACAATGTTGTAAACCCAGACAATATTTGTGCAGAATATGGAGCAGATAGTCTGCGTTTATTTGAAATGTTTTTGGGGCCATTAGAACAAGCCAAACCCTGGAAAACATCAGGTATCTCTGGAGTACATTCTTTCTTAAAGAAATTATGGAAGTTGTTTTATAACGGTGAAGAATTCTCTATTTCAGATGCTGAGCCAACCCCAGAAGAATTAAAGACCTTGCATAAAACGATCAAAAAAGTAGAAGAAGATATTGAGAACTTTTCATTTAACACATCTGTCTCTACTTTTATGATCGCTGTTAATGAGTTAACTGCGCATAAATGTAATAAACGAGATATTTTAGAACCGTTACTATTGCTAATCTCACCTTATGCACCCCATATTGCTGAAGAATTATGGAGTAAATTAGGGCATGAAGTATCTATTTCAACAGAAGATTTTCCAATTTTTGAAGCCAAATATTTAGTAGAAAGCTCTAAGAACTATCCAGTTTCTTTTAATGGGAAAATGAGGTTTACACTAGAATTGCCTTTAGATATGTCCAAAGAGGACATAGAAAAAACTGTTATGGCACAAGAAAAAACTCAGGCCCAATTGGCAGGAAGAACTCCTAAAAAAATTATTATTGTTCCTGGAAAAATAATAAATATTGTCGGGTAGTTTAAACAAGAAACAAATTTAGGTATAGCTGGTGTAATTTATTTACATCAGCTTTTTTTTGATTTTCTTTATGTATCTTGTTTGTCACTTATTAATTTTAATTTTTTAGGAATTGAAATTGTTATTAGAAAGCTTTTTTAAGAAATATAAATCGATACTGATCTACTAAAAACATTGAAAAAATTTAACAACATATCATTAAGAATTAGAATCTTTATTGTAATGATTTTGCTAATTTTTTTGGCAACAATATTAATTATAGGGGTAACTATATATCAATATAATAAACAAACCATAGATTATAACGTTAGCCGATTTGGGAGAAAGGAGGAAACCTTAAAAAAAGAATTAGACATACAATTATATCAACGTTCAAATATCGCTGTCACAACTGAAAACCTTAAAACAATATTTCAAAATGCTATATATGAGATTGCATACGTTCACAATTTAGAAATCACAATGTATGATTTGGGTGGTGCAATGTTAAGAACTTCCGTTCCTTTTGGCTTAAAAGACTCAATACCTCCCAACTTGTCTATTTCAAAAGTTTCTCAATTAAAATCTAGTAAAGAAGACAGAGTTTTTGAAGTTGAAGAAAATAATAAAATTAAAATTGAAACATCATATACCTATATTCTTGACTCAATTTCTAATAGAATTGGTATTCTAAAGTTAGAATTTAATCAAGACAATACCATCCAAGAATCTGAGCTAAAGGTTTTTTTAACGCGTTTAATTCTTGTATACCTATTTATGCTTTTAATAGCAATAATGTTAGCCTATTTTTTATCGAGTTATATTACAAGGTCTATTAAGAATATTACAGATAAAATGAAACGCACTAGGCTAAATGAGAGGAATGAAAAAATTGTATTAAGTTCAGCAAGTGCAGAAATTGGAATTCTGGTAGAGGGCTATAACAATATGATCGATGAGTTAGAAGAAAGTGCAGTCAAATTAGCAACAAGTGAGCGTGAACAAGCCTGGAGGGAGATGGCAAAACAAGTTGCTCATGAAATTAAAAATCCACTTACGCCAATGAGGCTTTCTGTTCAAAGTTTTGAAAGAAGGTTCGATATTAATGACCCAAATATTAAAGTAAAATTAAAAGAATACAGTAATACATTAATACAACAAATAGATGTTATGAGCTCAATTGCAGAGGCCTTTTCTGATTTTGCAAAAATGCCAAAACAGCGTAAAGAAAAAATTGAGATAATAGAAGTTGTAAAAATGGCTCTTGATATATTTAGTGAGGACTATGTTGAATATCTACCTGAAAAAGAAGAGGTGTTTGCAAACTTGGATAAAACTCAGCTGATTCGGATAGTAACAAATCTAGTCAAAAATGCAAAGCAAGCAGTTGAAGGGGTAAGGAATCCTAAAATTGTTGTCAAAGTTTTTATAAAAAATAAAAAAATATTTATAGAAGTTTCAGATAATGGAAAAGGGATTGAACTAGAAGTTGAGCACTTAATTTTTGAACCTAAATTTACAACAAAAACAAGTGGAATGGGACTCGGGCTTCCTATGATCAAAAATATTATTGAAGCCTATGAGGGTTCAATTAACTTCACCTCTGTAGCAGGAGAAGGAACAGTATTTACCGTAACTTTACCCAATAAATTAAATTAATTAAAAGATGAATTTTGAAAATATTCTATGCGCAAGGAAAGAAGGGTTGGCAATAATTACAATAAACAGACCTAAAAAGTTAAATGCTCTAAATAAACAAACTATTGAAGAGTTACATGAGGCTTTCATTAATTTAGAAGATGACATTTCTGTAAAAGTAATTGCAATAACTGGAAGTGGAGAAAAGGCATTTGTAGCTGGAGCAGACATTTCTGAATTTGCAAATTTTACGGTTGATAATGGAGGAAAATTAGCCGCTAAAGGGCAAGAGTTATTATTTGATTTAATTGAAAATTTTTCTAAACCTGTTATTGCTGCAATTAATGGTTTTGCATTAGGAGGTGGTTTAGAACTTGCCATGGCTTGTCATTTCAGAGTTGCATCTGATAATGCAAAAATGGGGTTACCCGAAGTGTCTTTGGGTGTAATTCCAGGTTATGGAGGAACCCAACGCTTACCTCAGTTGGTAGGTAAAGGGAAGGCTATGGAGTTAATCATGACAGCAGGAATGATAACCGCAGATAAAGCATTGGCTTTAGGGTTGGTAAATTACGTTAGTTCTCTAGAAGAACTAATGCCATTAGTAGAAAAATTAGCTAATAAAATAATGAGAAATTCATCAGTGGCTATAGGGGCTGCAATAAAAGCAATTAATGCTAATTTTAAGGACGGTATTAATGGCTATGATATAGAAATACATGAGTTTGGAAATTGTTTTGGCACAGAGGATTTTAAAGAGGGAACCTCTGCTTTTCTAGAAAAAAGAAAAGCTAATTTTCCAGGGAAATAAAAAAAGCGAGCCCCATGACAAGCTCGCCTAAACAAATCAAAATTACGTCCGCAAACTTTAGAGCGAGAACTCCTTAGTATATCTACGATCGTTTACTGTTGTAATTACTTTATAATTACCTTTTTTCTCCTTTTGAAGAGAATAAGTTTTTTCAATTAATTTTTCACCTTTTATATTATCTGATAGAATTAATTCATCCTCATAATAGATATCAACTTTCATTGTAAAAGCCTCAAAATTTAATTTAGAAATTAAGATTTTATTTTTCTTTGCTCTAATTACGGGTTTGAATATGGTTTTTTCTCCTGTTTTATGGAAGATTACTTCTCCTGAAATTATAGTAAATGGTTTTATTTCAATTTGGAAATCTTTATTTATTTCTAAGGTATAGTATCCATTTTTAAAGTGGCTAAAATCAATATCTTCAATCTTGTTACTGTAAATATTTCCAGGTTTTTCATAGATAATTTTCCCAGTATTATTTTTTATAAATATTAATGGAATTTCTCTATTCATATTTTCAAAGTTGTTTCCAACAACAGAACTAGTTAGCATTCCAAATAGTAACACTGCTAATATATTTTTTGTAATAACTTTTTTCATAATTATGTATTTTAATAATAATAACACTGCAAAGATGTGATGATTTTCCCATTTGAAAAACATCAATATTGCTATATTTATATTCAAAATTAACCGATATTACTATTTAAGCATTATAAAATGGTAATATTGAATACAAAATGGATAATTTTGTATAGATGTTTACATATTCAGAGCTGTAAATTTGTAATAGATGAATAAAAAGAAACCATTTTTAGAAAAAGTATATCCGGGTTTTGGAAGTTCTGTTTTGGTTAAAAAACATACAGAGTTTTTAAAGACAAATAAAGCCTCTTGGCATTTTCATCCAGAGTTAGAATTGGTTTATGTAAATAAAGGACAAGGCAAAAGACATATAGGGAATCATTTATCGTATTTTAATAACAGTCAATTGTTATTAATTGGGCCAAATCTTCCTCATAATGGTTTTACAGATCGTCTAACTACCAATGGTTTTGAAACTCTAATTCAGTTTAAAGAGGATTTTCTAGGAAAAGATTTTTTTGAAATCCCAGAAATGAAAAAAATCAAGGAATTATTTGAACGCTCTAAAAAAGGGATTCTCTTTGGTTCAGAAACTAAAATTAAAGTTGGCTATAAAATTGAAAAACTAGTTGAAAAAAAAGGCTTTAAAAAACTACTCGTTTTTTTAGAAATTTTAAATATACTATCTAAAACATCAGATTATACGATTCTAAATGTAGACGGTTATGCTGTAGAAACAGAATTACAAGACAGTTCTAAACTAGATATAATTTATAAACATATAAATACTAATTTTAAAGAGCATATTAGCTTAGACCAAATTGCGAATGTAGCCAACATGACAGTTCCAGCTTTTTGTAGATATTTTAAAAAAGTAACAGGAAAAACCTTTACCAAGTTAGTTAATGAATATAGAGTAGTTCATGCAACTAAGTTATTATCAGAAAGTATGATGAGCATCACTGATATTTCTTATGAATGTGGGTTTAATAACTTTTCACATTTTAATAAGCTATTCAAAGAAATTACAGGTAAAAATGCCTCTGGCTACAGAAAAGAAATGAAAGATTTAATTCAATAATACAAAAAAGAAATGAACGATAAAATTGAAAAGGCCATAGAGTATTACACAATAAAAAGTAAAGAGGTTATTGAATATATAAACTCAAATCATCAATTAACCGCTGAGGAAATTATACAATGCGCTGAAGAGTTATCAATATTAGAATATAAATTAACCGCTCTAGAGGTTGCTAAAGAAAGTTAATACTTCATTCATTTATTATATTAAGCCGTTCCATTCGTCATAGA
>Ga0209223_10004648_pt1 | contig 12422 bp, 13 predicted proteins | sample COG_06_FD_184750 | JGI IMG/M metagenome (GOLD analysis project Ga0209223, IMG submission 184750) | Pelagic Microbial community sample from North Sea - COGITO 998_met_06 (SPAdes) (version 2) | ecosystem: Environmental > Aquatic > Marine > Neritic zone/Coastal water | place: Helgoland, sampling...
GGAATCTCCTCTTTGTATGTGTCTATATTTTCGCTAGCATAAATATTTTTAACATAGGTCATGCTGAACCAATGATAATATTGGAGTTTAGCAGTCAAAATGAAGTCTCCGGTGGGGATGGCGAAAATCCTTTTTCCATTGATCCTAACTATGCTGAAAGTTATATCGTAAAGTCTGGTGACAGCCTTAATTCAATATTAAAGAAATTTTACAAAGGGAGCGGCTTAGATTGGCGCTTCGTACAATTATCAATAGTGATCGCCAATCCCTCGGCCTTTGCTAAAAACAATCCAAATTTTTTATTTTCTGGTACCAACGTATATCTACCAGGAAAAGCAGATATTGCAAAACTGTTGTTAGGTGAGAAAGTTGGAAAAAACAACTCTAACCAAAATGATCTCTCACAAACAAAAAGCATATATTTCTTCGGAGGATAAAATTGAAGCTTATTACTTTATTGTTCAGTTCAATATGTTTTATACTATCGAGCACGATTAGCGTAGCCAATACATTAACTGGAGAAATAATTTATAATCAAATAGTGGAACAGCTAGCAAAAAAAAACCTACATGCAAACCCATCAATCAGTATGGTTAGACATTTTCCAATTTGCCCAAGTCGTGTAAATATCAACAAGATTTTTGGGTCCTGGAAAACTGTAAGCATTAGTTGCCCTGATACGAATTGGAAGTTAGTTGTCAGAACAAACATCAACAATAAGCTCTCTGTGATGCAAAAAAATGAGACGCAATATGTTGCGAAAACTAATATGATTGTAGCATTGAAGACGAGTTTGAACAAAGGAGATATATTGAAGGATGTTCACTTAACTCAATTTGAATCAACTAAAAACGTTGGTGGGGGAGTTTTTTATGAGAAAGACCAGCTCAAAGGTCGAACTTTAAAAAGGTCACTATCAGTTGGGACCATTATAAGAGCACGGCACCTGAATCCAGATTGGATAATCTTGAAAGATCAAATAGTTACAATTGAGCATCAAGTTGGATCCATAATAATCAATGCTCAGGGCATAGCACAAGAAGCAGGACAAAAAGGTCAGCGAATATGGGTAAATAACTTTAATTCTGGAAAAAAAGTGTTATGTTGGATTAAAGATAATAAAAAAGTTACAACAAATGCTAAAGTTTATTAGAAGTACGTCGTTTAACAACGTGTAGGAGGTTTCAAAAATGGTCGATTCAATTAAGAGCTTGAATAATAGAATTAATATTCAGGTGAAAAATGAGAATAAAGTTGCTTTAAATCCAAAGAATTCAAACAGTGTGGTTTCAACAAACTCGCATAATGCTGATAAGGTTGAGGTTGGCGGAAGTGCAGGATCCATCGCGGCACTTGAACTTGCAAAAACACCCCATGTAGACTCAGCTGCTGTAAATAGGATTAAAAATGCAATATCACAGGGAGATTACCCAGTTGATGTTGATAGAGTGACTGACGCACTAATGGAAGCTTATTTGGAACTGAAAACCTGAGGTAAGTCCTCAAAATGTCAGGAAGTTTACCGGCTGAAGAATTTTTGAACGCGTGTGAGCATAGGCTCAAACGCGCTGAAAGTGTTGTGCGACAACCCACCCAACTTCAAGCAGAACTAATCGAACTGGAAGAACTCTTGAGAAATGAGTGGCCTGATGCTATAATGAATATCAAGGAAACAGGTATGAAGAAACAGTATGAAGAAAAAATAGAAATGATTTTTAAACGAATTTCAAAACTAGAGTTAGTTACGAAATCGAGCATCGCACTTTTTGATGGGATAGAGGGTTTCTTACAGCGGAAAAAAGACCTGTGACGAAAAGTAAATTTTAAATTAGAAACCTTGTTCGACAGGGAAAAATATGAGCGACTTAATTAACTTCGAAATTTTACTCGATAGAGAACTTATTGCAATTTTAATTTTAGTAGTGAGCATTGCTTTAATTCTAGTAATTCAACTCATACGTAATAAGCAGATGGACAAATCAATAGACATATTACGAAATGATCTCTCAAAACTTAAAAAATATTCAGAAATTCAGAGCACATATTTATCTCAATTTAATGATCACTTTGGTACGATTGATCATAAATTAAAAAATGTAGAAGAGACAACAGCTGTAACAAGTAGAGATATTTCATCCATGGCAGAGGGGATTACTGGAGAGGTTGGAGTAGGTAAGGCCATAGAACTTGCACGAAGAGGTGCTACTGTTGAAGAAATACTCGAAACTTCTAACTTAAAGAAGGACCAGGCGGAATTAATTGTAAAATTTCATGGTACCTGAAATTTTTAAAAACATAATTGACTCTATCGAAATCTTAAAGAAGCCAAGTTGTTTGAGTGCATTACTTCTTTTAAACTAAGATAAGGAATAATTATAAGCTACTTATTTTTTTGTGTCGTCAGTATCTAAATCAAACCCTGCAAGCATGTCCTCTGGTGAACTACTTTCTTCAATCGCAATTGGTTCTAAATCATCAGTTTCAGAGGCTTCCTCACCTACCACTAGATCCCCATCCTTTTTCTTTTTTCTTTTCTTATTCTTCAATTTATCAGATTCAGATACACTATCTGCCTTTATTTCTTCCTCATCTAACTCTTTATTTTCATCAGTGCCCTTCTCCTCTAACATGGGCATATCAGGATCCGAAATGGAGATTGCTTCCAAATCATCGGGGCTTCCTTCTAATTGAGTCTCTTCATCTAATACCTCCGGATCTGTCTTAGCTTGGTCCTGTTCTAACTTTTTCTGCATGACTATGTTGGCCTTAACATCGGCAATCTCATCCTCCGCAACGTAAGTAGCTTTGCCACTCTCCAAAAGTCTGTCACCATCTTCTTGTGATACATCAATAACTACACCTTGTGGAAACCTTACTCCATTTACCTCACTATTTTCCAGTATTCGCAGTCGTACCCAATCTGATAAATTGGGGCTCGTAATAATGATTTCACTTAAATTATCTTCCACTGTTTCGTCATCTTCAATAACGTCTTCACTTATTTCAATAAAATGTGAATCAGTTCTATTTTCTGATATTTGGGAAATCCGCATACGCAAAATTTCTACTCGAGCCGCCATAGCTCCTAAACGCTTTACCGTATCTTCTTCAGTTTCAACAATGTCCTTCACAAATTTAGCCATGATGTCTAATGGCTCGTGTGCAAATTTCTTTATTATTGAATTTCTTATCCTTCGGACCTCCGGAGACAACGTTGTTTCTTTTAATTCAGTATCTTCATTTGCTTCCATTTTAAAATCCTTTTGTGAATAGTTTTACGTTTGGCATCTTACTTGCAAAAATCGATCCATCAAGCGACTTATTATTGGCGGCAAGGATCACAAAAAATATGCCTAGTATAACTGAACATCTTTCATTTCATGCAGCAAGTCTTGGACTTCGCTCGAGACGAAATGAAATTCTAGCCTCAAATATCGCCAACGCAGCAACACCTAACTTCAAAGCACGCGATATAAGTTTTGAGGAAGAAATACGTAAGCAGGAGCGCATAGGACCACTTCAGACTAGCAATAACCGACACTATGCACTTGCTTCTATAAGTACTGGTGAGGAGACACTATTCAGACAGCCTATCAGCCCATCACTAGACGGAAATACAGTCGAGATGGCAGTTGAACAAATTGAGTTTTCAGAGAATGTAATTCGATATCAAACATCCTTGACCTTCTTAAACAATCGAATTTCGGGTCTTTTAAGTGCTATTAAAGGTGAATAATGAGTGATGTAAAAAATATATTTGATATTTCTGGTAGAGCAATGTCAGCACAACTCCTGCGTCTTAACACAGTGGCTTCCAATCTAGCCAATGCTAATAACGTCTCTGGATCAGCGGAGGATGCTTACAGGGCAATAAAACCAGTCTTCGAAACTAAATATGCAGAAAATTTTGAGCATAGTGGTGTCGCTACAGTCGACGCCGTAAATGTAATGGCTATAAACAGACAGCCAGAAAAGGTTTTTATGCCTGAGCATCCAAAAGCAGACGATGACGGCTTTATATATAATGCCGCAGTAAATGTAGAAGAAGAAATGGTCGAGATGCTTGAGGCAAGTAGACAGTATCAAAATAATATTGAAGTTATTTCAACACTACGTGCGCTAATGATGCGTACAATTCAAATGGGAAAATAAAGGTTTAAAGGGATTATCATGTCAGGTATTGATTCAACATCGAACAACTCACTCAACAATATATTAGATAAGTTGGGAATTCGTTCATCAGATGACAAAGCTACAAAGAAAAGTGACAGTCTCGGTCAAGAAGACTTCCTTAAATTGATGACAACACAACTTCAAAATCAGGATCCCTTCTCGCCGATGGAGAATGGAGACTTCATAGCACAGATGGCTCAGTTTTCAACTGTGACTGGAATTACCGAGATGAGTGAAAGTCTTAAAAGTTTATCAGGACAATTGGGAGAGTTCAGAATAGCCACTGCATCAAGTATGCTTGGGAACTCCGTTCTCGTTCCTGGGAATACCGCAAGACCTGATGCTAATGGCGAAATACACGGTATTATTGATATGCCAGTAGCCTCAAGTGCGACAAATGTATCATTTTCTAATGCTGCAGGTGAAATTTTACATAATATCGACTTAGGTGCTCAGGCGTCGGGCTTGGTTGGTTTCGAATGGGCTAATATTCCCTCGGAAATTCTTGAAGCAAATAAAACCCTGACTGTAAAAGCATATATGAATGGAGCAGAAGGATTAGAGGAAGTAAGTCCTTCAATTTTTGCTGAAGTAATGGCAGCGTCAACAGGAACAGATCAAACTGGCGTTGTTCTCAATGTGAAAGATTATGGAAGTATCAATGCGTCTGACGTTCCAACATTTCGATCAAATAAATCACGCATCGATACATATAAGAATTAAAAATTAAAATTATTAACTAAAAACTTTACGGAGTAACAAAATGTCATTTTATACTGCACTTACTGGACTGAATGGATCTTCAGCTGATATTTCAGCAACATCCAACAACATTGCCAACGTTGGAACTACTGGATTTAAGCGTAGTCGAGCAGAATTTGGTGATATTTTTGCAACCTCTCCACTACAAAACTCTTCATCGTCGATTGGTTCTGGTACAATTCTTAAAGGAATTAAACAGCAGTTCACACAGGGTAACATTGCCTCATCGCTAAACGCCTTAGATTTAGCGATATCGGGACAAGGTTTCTTATCTCTTAAACCCTCACTAACTTCGGCTCAAACAGTTTACACCCGGAACGGTTCGTTGAACGTTAATAACGATCGATACGTGGTCGACTCAGCTGGACAGTATCTGCTTACATATCCAGTGAACGAAGACGGCTCTGTGACTGCAAAAGATTTAGTTAGTGCTGTCCCACTTCAACTTCCAGTTACATCTGGTGATCCAAAAGCGACAAGTAACATCAAACTTGGTGTAAACCTACCAGCCGCCGCCTCAGTAGTTACGGACCAAGCTATATTCGCAGATGGATATACTTTCAATCCAGACAATCCCGATACATTCACAAATTCAACCTCAATTACAATCTTTGATGACTTGGGAAACCCTACTATCGCTTCAATTTATTTTATTAAAACGCAAGCTGCTGATGCGGCAGATCCAACGAATAAATACGACACACGTCTAGTTGTTGGGGACACAGTCATTGACCCACAACTAGTTAGTGCTGTGGATGATACAGGAAATCAAATTTTTATTGATCGATTTGGAAAACAAACCACCACTGTTCCTGATGATAATTACTTTATCGAAGGAAAAGGCTCCGCACTTTACAAAAAGGATGACTTAAATACTCTCGTTCCATCACAACGTGCAAAGGTAACTGGTGATCAAACAGCTTTTGATTTTGGCGAAGAGGGTGATAAACTAGTAGAAATTGTGACTGACCCACTTAACTTTAATTCTACTGTAGAGGGAGGGGCTTCAAGTACAGATAAATATTGGGGTAAGAATTTTCTCACCTTGAATGTTGATAGTGCTGACCAGCCAGTTAATATAGATGTTCGACCTGGAAAATATAATGCGACCCAACTTTCTGCTGAGGTAGAGCGTGCAATTAACGAAGCCTATGGTGACGACCGAAAAATACAAATCGTTAGAAACGTTGATGACAAAGTGACAATCGATTTATTTAAGCTTAATGCAGACGGTACAACCTCCTCCCTTGACACTGGTGTAATTTCAGTAGACCTGCTTCAGGATAGCTTTGTTACAAATACGCAAATAGGCGACCCTGCTGTACCTAGGGTAGATCTTACAGGAGCATCACCAGATTTCACGCGTGAAGAGTTTTTAGCTCACACACAATCAAGAGTTAATACAGCACTCAACGAATATGCTGGGCAAAGTGTTGCAAAAGCAACTTCACTCGGAGTTACAAATAAACAGTTTAACAGAGCTGTCGGCAATACTATGAGTTCTATTTATACGAAAACTGAAATCGTTAATTTTATTCACAAGGATAGTACTAATACCGAGACTGCTAAGTTTTTAGCCCACTCCTATTTTGATAGTACTCCTTCGCTTTCAGTATACGATAAAAAAACAGACAACTTAGCTGCCAACGCCGATGGTGCCAGCGTGACTGGTGATGCCACAAACTCTAAGTCAATTGTCTACGACTCAAAAAATAATACTATGAATATCTACCTCGCTGGTTTAAATATTAGCTCTCCAATTTTTGCAGCTAACGACAAAATTAGACTAGCCGCCGATTGGAGTCCCATCGCAGAAGAGCAAACTGGCAATGCCTACCTAAACGGACGGGAATTCACTGTATCAAACGTTGTCTATGACGCTGCTGGTGCCGGTTCAACAGGCTATATTCAGGTCGATACAACTGGACTTGGACTCCCTGATAATGATTTTAGCTTAGCCACTGGATCAACAGCAGCTCTTGGAAAGCTAGCCATACTAAGCAGTGCATCGACCAATGTCTCTGCCTTCTTTGAAGGTGCTAGCAATGTATTTGAGGGCGCTACAAAAAACTTTTCAAGTAAAAAAATAGTTATGAAGGAACTGGATGGAACAGCTGGTACCGGAAGTTTTAAAACGTTTGCAACCACTTTTGGTGCAGCTTCTGTTTTAACTGACCTAGGTTTAAATAATATGGAAGCAGCTGCTAGCAACTCAACAGACTGGGTCGACGAACTAAATCCACCAATAAAAGTAAGTTATGATGAAATTAATCAAAGACTTCAGTTTACCGTTGATAGAACAGTACTTGGAACTGGGACAGACAGTAACTTTAATTCTTTTACAGTGACAGGAAACGCTACCGCAACAAGTACAAATAATATTGGGATACCTGCTTCAGATAAAGCGGAGCAAACACTTATACGAGGTGGAGAGATTTTATCTACCGAAAGTTTTGTAGCCGATGGTGAAGAAATACAGCTGAATGATAAACGCTATGGTATTAAAGTTGACTATAGTAGTGATGTCAAAGCGTTTGTTATATCTAGTGGTTCCACAGGGGAGACAATTCCAGCTAATGGAGCACTTGGAGTAAGTACAGCCCAAAAGCCATCAACAATTCAAGTTGGCCGTTACGCACTTAACGCCTCAGGCGAAGTGAATGCGGCAAATACCAGTGATTATTTTGCAAGTGATAACAACCTAATAGGTGTTGGAGCATCTAAAACTGATGCTATAGCTACTGACGGGACAGGCCTTGCATCAAGTCCAGCCGTTGCTGTGGGTGCAGCTGCAAAAGAGTCACTCACAGATGTCTTCAGGCTTTCAAGTACTGCAAACGAAAATCTTTTTAACGTTTCGGTAAATGGTATTAATGGTGTTGTCACAATACCACCTGGGTTTTATGTTGGGTCAACGCTTGCCGAGGCTTTGGAAGAGCGGATAAATCAAATTATGGATCCAGTTACAGGCGATACAGTTGGTGGTGTTCGAGCTACTTACGATGCCACAAGAAATAACTTTACCTTTACGACTGGAACGCAAGGTTCAGACTCAACCATCAAGGTAAAAGGCACCGCTCGATTAGGATTAGACGATGTACCTCTTGGTGTGGGAACAGTCCCAGAGATTTATAACTTGGTACAGGCAACAAACGCGGACGGTATTGCACTTTATGTTAACGAAAGTGGTGATGTCGTAGAAACACCACCAGCTAATTTAGTTACAGGTTACTATCCTCTTTATATTGACGAAGGCGAATTGACGTTCGATAAGTCTGGTTCTCTAGTTAGCCCCATTAATAATGTGAGATATGAAAAACAAGAGCAAGGTTTTTCCATCTCACTTGATATGGATTACAGTTCTTCCACACAGTTTGCACAGCCTTTCTCAGTTCTGTCTGTTGATCAGGATGGATTTACTTCTGGCCGACTTGATGGTTTGGAAATTGACAGTTCGGGAACTATACGAGCAAATTATACCAACGGTCAGAACAATCCATTAGGAAAAATTGTTCTCGCAAACTTTAACAACCAGAACGGTCTTAAACAAATTGGGAACGCAACCTACGTTGAAACTGCCGTATCTGGTTCTGCACAGGTGGGCGAAGCTGGTGCGGAAGGATTTGGAACAGTACTCTCAGGTTCGCTGGAGAGATCAAATGTTGATATTACGGAAGAGTTGGTGAACTTAATTACCGCGCAGAGAAACTTCCAAGCGTCAGCTAAAGCAATTGAAACCTTTGGATCGTTAACTCAGACAATTATTCAAATTAGGCAATAATACCTAATACACTCTTAAACTGGTAAAGGCTAAAAATAATGGATAAAATGATCCACACCGCGCTTAATACGCTGAATAACATTCACATGAATAGATCGGTAAAATCGCAAAACCTTTCAAATATAAATGTTCCAGGCTTTAGGCGTGATTTAGGCACAAGTTTTAGTGCTGGCTTTTTAGAGCAGACGGAGCAATTTCCATCAAGGGTGTTCGCATTACATGAAGGTGCAAATATTTTTTCTGCAAAACCTGGTAATATTAAATCAACTGGACAAGAAACAGATTTAGCAATTAAGGGCTCTGGCTTCTTCATAACTAAACCTGCCAGTGGCCAGCCTTCATTATCAAGACGCGGTGATCTTGGGGTTTCTGGTGATGGCTTTTTAGTAAATGGAGCAGGTGCCCAAATGCTTGATTTAAATCAGGCTCCAATAACAGTCCCTCCATTTAGAAAGTTAGTTGTTAGTGAAACTGGTGAAATGTTTATAGAACCCTTGGGTTCAGAAGAGGGTACCAGAGTTGCATTGGGGTCTCTCGCAACGACATCGGGATCCGAAACACCGATGAAGAAAGACATCGACGGTGAAATTCGGTTAGTTGGTGGCGGTGTTCCAGCTCCAGATCAAAACTCTATCATTGCCCAAAGCTTCTTAGAGGAAAGTAACGTTAATGCTGTTGAGGAACTTGTAGATACCTTATCACAGCAGAGACAGTTTGAAATTAATGTTAAATTTATTACGCTTTCAAAAGAAATGGACGAAGGCAGTGCAGGTATTATGAGAATGCCAAATTAAAATTAACTTGGCATATTGATTGCAATCCTAACTATGAAACATAGGGTTAGGAGATCCAAAGAATGTCAAATAGTTCAATGCACGTGGCCAAAACTGGTCTAAACTCACAACAAACAAGAATGCAAGTCATTGCGAACAACCTTGCAAACGTGAATACAACTGGTTTCAAAAAGGATCGTGCTAACTTTGAATCCCTACTATACCAGGTAAAGCGAGCTAGTGGGGATCAAACCTCCGCAGATACTGACCTCAATGCAGCATTTGCCGTCGGAACTGGTGTCAGAGTTGTTAATACCCAAAAAATGTATACCCAAGGAAGCCTGGTTAATACCGATAATGCTCTTGATCTAGCAATAGATGGTTCAGGGTTTTTTCAAGTTCTAATGCCTGATGGCCGAGTTGGCTACACAAGAAACGGATCCTTTTCTCGTAATGCGGAGGGAACCCTCACAACTGGAAGTGGGTACGTTTTACAGCCAGAAATTCAAATTCCCGAAAGTGTAACTCAAATAAATGTCTCTGCTGATGGTATTGTAAGTGTACAAATAGCAGGTCAGGTTGAAGCTGAAGAAGTAGGGCAAATAACCCTATCTGACTTTGCGAATAGATCTGGTCTTCAACCTGTTGGGGAAAGCTTTGTTGTGGAAACAGGCGCAAGTGGAGCCGCAACCGTCGGGAATCCTATCGAAGGTGGTTTTGGTAAACTAGTTCAGGGAGCTCTTGAAGGTTCAAACGTCAATGTAGTCCAAGAATTAGTCGATATGATTGAAACTCAAAGAGCTTACGAGGTGGCATCAAAGTCGATTTCATCTTCTGACGAAATGATGCAGTATATTAATAATAATCTGTAAGTAATAATTTTTAATTAGGGTAACCGCATGTTCGCTTTTAAGTTTCATACATTATATCTATCCACATCATTAGTCTTTATCGCAAGTTGCTCAACGCACGTGGAAAACCTGGCATCAGAAAATTATGAGCCTATCATTCCTCAAGCGATAAAATCAGAGCAACACTTGAAACCATCCGGAGCAATTTATAGTAGTAATAGTGGAGGTTTGTTTGCAACAGATAGACGTGCTTCCGACGTCGGTGATATATTAACTGTTCAGTTGACGGAGGATTTTGCAGCATCAAAGTCGCAATCAGCGTCAGCAGCGAAAAGTGACTCCTTTTCTGTCGACCTTCCAGCTATTCTTGATGCAAACGGAAACGATGCAAATCTCACAGCAGGTGGAGCAACGACATTCTCTGGAACGGGTGCTGCCGCTCAGCGAAACTCTTTAAGAGGTCAGATATCAGTCACCGTCACCCAGGTACATAACAACGGGAATATGGAAATTTCAGGACAGAAAAAATTATTATTAAATAATGGTGACGAATATATTCGACTTAGTGGAATTATTCGACCAGAAGATATTACGGCTGATAATATAATAGTATCAAATCGCATAGCTAATGCACAGATATCTTATATTGGTGCTGGAGATACCGCAGACACAGGAAAAAAAGGTTGGCTAAGCAAGGCTTTATCTACAATTTCACCACTATAATCACGAAAGATTTTTTATGAGACTACTTTATCAGTTTATATTTGCGATAACGGCCTTGATCCTAAGTATTCAAGTTTCATATGCAGATCGATTAAAAGATCTAACATCCATCGCAGGTGTTCGCTCAAACCAACTCGTTGGATATGGCATCGTCGTAGGTCTCGCTGGTAGTGGTGATGGTAATAGTGGATTAACTCTTCAATCAATGCAGTCAATGGTATCACGATTTGGATTGGTCACAGAAACATCTGGGTTAGATGGTAAAAATACAGCGGCAGTCATGGTTACGGCTGAACTGCCACCATTTATAAAACCTGGACAAACTCTTGACGTTACGGTTTCAACACTGGGAAAGGCAAAATCGCTGCGAGGCGGGACATTGCTAATGACACCTCTTCTTGGTGCGGATGGCGAGACCTATGCTGTAGCCCAGGGGAATATGGTCGTAGGTGGCCTAGGTGTGACAGGTGCGGATGGTTCATCAGTTATTGTTAATATTCCAACCGTGGGACGGGTTCCCAGAGGGGCTTCAGTGGAACGCATGGTAGAGAGTCCATTCCTAGAAAGTGATAATATTATTTTAAATCTTCATCAGGGCGATTTCAGTACTGCGTTAATAGTGACCGAAGCCATTAACGATATCTTTGGTCCTGACGTTGCTGTCCCTCTTGACTCGACCTCAGTTAAAGTCCGTTCACCAAAAGATTTATCACAGAAAGTTGCTTTTGTAAGTCTTCTTGAAAATATTGAAGTGGAGCCAGCATCTCCAAAGGCCAGAGTTATCGTTAACGCTCGAACCGGGACAATTGTTATTGGGGGAAATGTCAGGGTAACTCCAGCGGCTGTAACACACGGCTCATTGACAGTTCGGATTAATGAAAGCCAGACAGTAACACCAACGGGTAATACAACCGTAAATGAGAACCAAGTGGTATCTACACCAGGTGACGCTGTAGCAACTCCAGAAAGTGAGATTGGTATTGATCAAGAAAATGCACGTGCATTCATTTTTGATCCTGGAACGGAATTATCCACCATTGTCGAGTCAATAAATGCAGTTGGATCAAGTGCTGCGGATTTAGTTGCCATACTTGAAGCGCTGCGTGAAGCTGGGGCACTCAGAGCAGAACTTATAATAATTTAAGAAGAAAAAAATGGATAATGGAATCTTACCTCTAGACTTGCCAAATCTAAATTTGCCAAAAATTCAAAAAGAGACAGGATTTTCTCTTTACCAGCGAAATAATGATAATGTTCAGTTAGAGCAGGTTGCTGAGGAATTTGAGGCGCTGTTTGTTACACAAATGCTTAAGCAAGCTTATCAGAGTAAACTTGCTGATGGGATTTTCGATAGTTCAG
>Ga0209223_10004662_pt1 | contig 12398 bp, 7 predicted proteins | sample COG_06_FD_184750 | JGI IMG/M metagenome (GOLD analysis project Ga0209223, IMG submission 184750) | Pelagic Microbial community sample from North Sea - COGITO 998_met_06 (SPAdes) (version 2) | ecosystem: Environmental > Aquatic > Marine > Neritic zone/Coastal water | place: Helgoland, sampling...
TATCGAAAAAGTAAATCAAGCTTTTTTTATCAGAGGGGAGGGACTTGTATCATCTTTAGAAGACATCGGAAATATTGTTGTCAAAAATGTAAATGATATACCCATTCTCATAAAGAATGTAGCTAAGGTAGGATTTGGTAATGCCACTCGTTTTGGCGCAATAACAGGAAATGGCGAAGGAGAAAAAGTGCTTGGACAGGTAATGATGTTAAAAGATGCCAACTCTAAAAAAGTAATAGATGCTGTAAAAGAAAGAGTTGCCAACATTTCAAAATCATTACCAGAAGGTGTTTATATCAATGCTTTTTTAGACAGAAGTGAATTGATTGCAAAAACTACTTTTACCGTAACAGAAAATTTAGTTTTAGGTTGTTTAATTGTAATTTTTGTTGTGGTTTTACTATTAGGAAACTTACGATCAGGATTGGTCGTAGCATCTGTAATTCCGCTTTGTTTATTATTTGCACTTTCTTTGATGTACATTTTTGGTGTAGATGCCAATTTAATGAGTTTGGGTGCAATTGATTTTGGTATCATCATAGACGGAGCAGTAATTATTGTTGAATTTATTGCTTTTCAAATCACAAAAAAACAATTAGAAATTAATAGCCTAAACAAAGAAGACCAACAACTTTTAAAAGATGAAATTACATTTAGCGGAGCCTCAAAAATGATGAATTCTGCAATTTTCGGTCAGTTGATTATTCTGATCGTTTTTATTCCAATTTTATCGTTAAGTGGGGTTGAAGGGAAAATGTTTAAACCGATGGCATTAACTTTTAGTTTTGCTTTATTAGGCGCTATGTTGTTTTGTTTTACCTATGTACCTGTGGTTGCATCACTTTTTTTAAAACCTTCAAAATTATCAGACAAAAATATTTCTGTTCGGCTAATGAAATGGTTGAATAAAAAATACGAACCTGTTATTCATTGGGCATTAGAAAGTAAAAAAATTGTTTTAGCTATTGCAATTGCATTGTTAACTTCTTCTGTTTATTTATTTAGCACCATGGGAGGAGAATTTGTACCAACACTAGATGAAGGGGATTTTGTAATTCAGCCAGTATTAAAGACAGGAACCTCCCTTAGTAATACCGTAAAAATAACAACAGAAATAGAAAAAATCTTATTGGATAATTTCCCAGAAGTAAAACAAGTAGTTACTAGAATTGGTGCAGCAGAAGTTCCTACAGATCCAATGTCTATGGAAGAGAGTGATGTAATCATCGTTTTAAAACCAAAAAAAGAATGGACTTCAGCCAGTACTAAAGATGAGTTGGCGGATAAGTTTAAAGAAGCGTTAGCCATAATTCCTGGAATGGAAGTGGAATTTACTCAACCTATAGAAATGCGCTTTAATGAGTTAATTACGGGTGTAAGAGCAGATATTGCTATTAAGATTTTTGGAGAAAACTTAGACATCCTTGCTAAAAAAGGAAGTGAAATTAGCGAATTAATAAAAAAGGTTCCGGGTGCGGCAGATATTTCGTTAGAAAAAATTGCCGGATTGCCCGAAATGAGTGTGCAATACAACCGTGCAAAAATTGCTCGGTATGGTTTAAATATAAAAGATTTAAACGATATGATTTCTATGGGATTTGCAGGTAAAACTGCTGGAAATGTTTTTGAAGGAGAAAAGCGTTTTGATTTAGTTTTAAGGTTAGAAAAAGACAAACGTTTAGATATTGACAATCTTAAAAACCTATATATAGATACTCCTAAAGGAGGAAAAATTCCACTAAGCGAATTGGCTACGATAAGTTATAAAAAAGGTGCTGCAAAAATTTCGAGAGACAATACACGAAGAAGAATTGTAGTGGGAATTAATGTTAGAAATAGAGATTTACAATCTGTAGTTGATGATGTTGAGAAACTAATTAATGACAACATCAAGCTTCCAAGAGGTTATTATATAACTTATGGAGGGCAATTTGAAAATTTACAAAGCGCAAAAGCTAGGTTATTAATTGCAGTACCTATTGCACTTATCTTAATTTTTATCTTATTGTACTTTGCTTTTAATTCTGTAAAAGATGCTTTAATGATTTATTCTGCAATTCCGCTTTCAGCAGTTGGAGGAATCTTATTGTTGTGGTTAAGAGATTTACCATTTAGTATTTCTGCCGGAGTTGGATTTATTGCTTTGTTTGGAATTGCTGTTTTAAACGGAATTGTATTGATAGAGCATTTTAAAGAATTAAAAAAGAAAGGTTTTAATAGTATGGAAGAATTGATAAAAAAAGGAACAAAAGACCGATTAAGAGCCGTGTTACTAACCGCAGCGGCAGCAGCTCTAGGGTTTTTACCAATGGCTATTTCTACCAATGCTGGGGCAGAAGTACAAAGACCGCTAGCTACAGTTGTTATTGGCGGATTGGTAACCGCAACATTGCTAACAATGATTGTTTTGCCTGTTCTGTATGCTATTTTTAATCGTCCTTATGAACGCAAGAGAAAAAGGTTGAAATTTTTTACTAAAAAAGCACTGACATTGTTTTTATTAATTTCTTCATTAAGTGCTTTTAGCCAAGAGAAAAGCGAAAAGAATTTAAATGATTTAATTCCGATTGCATTAAAAAACAATGCTAGTTTAAAAGCCTATCAATTAAAAGTTGCAGCATCAGATGCGCTAATAAATAGTGCTTTATTGTTTGACAAAACGCATGTGTATTATGAGTTTAATGAAAACAACTTAGCTCCGAACAACCTCCCTTTAAAAGTGTTTGGAATTCAACAAGATGTCCGCTTTCCAACGGCTTATATTTCAGAAAAGAAGGTTTATAAAGCACGTTTTAATATGGAAACGAGTGCTTATGAAATTCAGAAGAAAGGGTTAGAACGAAAATTAACTGAGAGCTATTATCAATATCAAATTAGCAGAAAAAAACAATTGCTGTTTAAAAAAATTGATAGTTTGTATCAAAATTTTACACAAACAGCAGCAAGGCGATTTGAGTTAGGCGAGACCAATTATTTAGAAAAAATTACAGCGGCTTCAAAGCAACAACAAATTCATCTAAAATATACACAAGCCAATCAAAACGTTTCGTTAGCTTATAAAGATTTGATGCAAATTGTTCAGTCGGAAGATTCTATTCAGATTGCCAATGAATCAATCATGAAAATTTCACTCAACTCATTAAACATCAATAATAGTTCTGAAATTAAATACCATCAAAATAGAATTTCTTTATTTGAAGCGCAGCGAAATTTTGAGAGACAACAAGTGTTGCCAGATATTAGTCTCACTTATTTTCAAGGAACCAATTCGCTTTTAAATGGCAACTTAACTGGTTATCAAGTAGGATTAAAAATTCCTATTTTGTTTGGGGGTAAATCTTCAAAAATAAAATCTGCAAAAATTGCGAAAGAAGTTGCTGTGTCAGAGTCTCAAGAATATTCTATTCAATTAAACACAAAATACAATTCTTTAAAATTAAAGCTAAAACAACTCGAAGAGACTGTTTCCTACTATGAAAAAAACGGGAAACTACTTTCTGAAGAAATTTTAAAAACAGCAAACGGAAGTTTTAAAAATGGGGAGATCAATTTCTATCAATATATCCAGAGTCTAGAAAGTGTTTATGAAATTCAATTAGACTATCTAGACAAACTAAATCAATACAACCAAACTGTAATTGCAATCAATTATTTAACACTATAAACACATCGTTATGAAACGTATCCTATATAAAATTATCCTATTAAGTATTGTTATTTCTCTATTTAACTGTACATCCAAAGAAAAAATAACTATTGAAAAAACAACAAATAATACAAGTGCTACAAACTTAATTGAAGTTACGAAAGCGCAATTTAAAAACAGCAACATGACTTTAGGGAAATTAGAAGAAAAGTCATTTCCTACTATTGTAAATGTAAACGGAATGGTAGATGTTCCACCAGAAAACAAAGCTATAGTAAATGCAAAAATGGGTGGTTATATTAAAAAAACACCACTGCTTATTGGAGATAAAGTTACCAAAGGTCAAGTTTTAGTCACTATAGAAAATCCAGAATTTGTCACCTTACAACAAAATTACATGGAAATTCAAGGGCAGCTTTCATATCTAAAGGCAGATTTTAAAAGACAAAAAACAATGCTGGGGGAAAATATCACTTCACAGAAAAGTTTCTTAAAAGCAGAAAGCAACTATAAAACTGCATTGGCTAAATTTAATGGTTTGCATAAACAATTAACAATGTTACATATTTCTCCAGAAAATGTGCTCAACGGAAATTTTACTTCAGAAACAACCATTTATGCACCGATCTCTGGAAGCGTTACCAAGGTTTATGTGAATAGAGGTTCATACGTTTCTCCATCATCGATTATTATGGAGATTATTGATAATAGCCATATCCATTTAGAACTTTCTGTGTTTGAAAAAGACATTTTAAAAATTAAAAAAGAACAAGAAATTAATTTTAAAATTCCTGATGCTTCGAGCAATGTTTTTAAAGCTGAAGTTCACTTAATTGGAACTGCTCTTGAAGAAAATAGAACCATTAAAGTTCATGCTCATTTAGAGGATGAATCTCATAGTAATTTTTTAACAGGGATGTTTGTAAATGCTGAAATTATTACAGATGATTTTTTAGAAAAAGCCTTGCCTAATGAAGCTATTGTTGTAATTGATGATAAATCTTTTGTACTGGTCTTAAATAAAACAGACGAAAACAATTATTATTTTGAACAAAAAGAAGTTGAAATAAAAGAAAGTTATAACGGATACAAAGTCGTTAAAAATGCAAACACTTTTTCATCCAATACTCAATTTTTAACTAGAGGAACTTATGATCTATTAGGAGAATAATTTTTGATAGCTATTAAACTGATAAGATACAAAAGAGAACAATAGTTAAGTTTACATAAACAACATCTCTCATTTAGAAAGAGTCAATTACTACAACACCTTTGTTTTTAAATGTATCCATATTAGGCAACTCTATGGCTACATCTGCTAATGAAATTGTTTTTTCTATAAGTTTTTCTGGTTGCAGTTTTCCGTTTTTAATCATTTCTAACATTTCTGGATATTTGTATGCTTGCATACCATGACTTCCAATAATTTCTAGTTCATTTGCTAAGACTTTATCCATAGGTACTTTTGGATGTTGATGATTCCCGGTCATTAAACCAATCTGAATGTGTTTCCCTCTTTTTCTAAGGTTAGAAATAGAATTAAAACATGTTATTTGACTACCAAGAGCATCTAAAGAAACGTGTGCGCCTCCATTGGTAAGATTTATGATTTCTTTGACAACATCTGTATTATTTGTAGCATTCACTGTTGCCATTGCACCCATTTCTTTTGCAAAATGTAATGTTTCATCATTGATATCTACTCCAATTACTTGAGCACCTAATGCATTGGCAATCATAATAGCAGAAAGTCCAACTCCCCCACATCCATGTACAACAACATATTGACCACCAGTAACTTTAGCTTGAGAAACAACAGCTCTATAAGAGGTAATAAATCTACACCCTAATGTTGCAGCAGTTGTAAAGCTAATTTCTTCCGGAATCTTTACTAGATTTGTATCTGCATAATCTAAGCTCACATATTCTGCAAATGAACCCCAGTGGGTAAAACCAGGTTGAGATTGATGATCACAAACTTGATGATTTCCAGAATTACATTGATGACATGTACCGCATCCACAAACAAAAGGAACGGTAACTTTATCTCCTATTTTGAAGTTCTTGACATTTTTGCCAATTTCTTGAACGATACCTGCTAATTCGTGTCCAGGAACATGTGGTAATACAATATCTTGATCATGCCCCATCCAGCCATGCCAATCACTTCTACATAATCCTGTTGCTATCACTTTAATAATCACTCCGTGATTATTTGGGGATGGATCAGCTACATTTTGAATTGTTATAGGACCCTGAAATTTTTCAAAAATTGCCGCTTTCATATTTTTAAATGTATAAAATATTATAATAAGTCTTAATATAAAATGCTTTCACCGTATAAAGGTAATTACTTTAATTATGTGAATAGACTTGATTCAGAAATCTACATCACTTTTTTAATATCATTAATAAAAAAGATTTATCACCTAAAAAAGAAAAAGCCTTATAAACAAAATGTTTATAAGGCTTTGCGGTCTGGACGGGACTCGAACCCGCGACCCCCTGCGTGACAGGCAGGTATTCTAACCAGCTGAACTACCAGACCGTTGCTATTAGCGGATGCAAATATAAGTCGGATTTTAGTATTAGCAAAAGAAAAATAAAAAAAATTACAAAAACTTTCTTCTGCTTATTAAGTAGCTTGTTAAAACGGTTTCAAAACCATCATTGCTATTCACAGCAACATAATCAATTTGATATTGTAAGCATTTTAATTTCAATTCATTAAAATAACTGTTTACCGATTCTTGATAGGCATTTTTTATGTTAGATGTATAAATATTAAGCTCATCTCCAGTCTCAACATCCACAAATTTTTTGGGTGAATTCTCAAAATCAAAATCTAGTTCGTGTTGTTTATCATAGGTATGAAACAAAACCACTTCGTGTTTATTGAATTTTAAATGTCGTAAAGCTTCAAATAAGGATTCTTTATTTGTATTCGTCTGAAACATATCTGTGAACAGAAAAATTAATGATCTACGGTGGATTTTCTCTGCAATTTCATGTAGAAATCGATACGTTTCTGTGGTCGATTTTGGTTTGGAATGCAACAATTTTTCTAGTTGATGTAAAATCATTTTCCGATGTCTATCACTTCCTTTTTCTGGTGCATAGTATTCATAGGTGTCTGAATAAATGCTTAATCCAACAGCATCTCTTTGTTTCTTTAATATTTCTGATAGTGAAGCTGCAGCTACTGCTGCAAAACCTATTTTATTCAAGGTGCCGAACGTTTGTTTTTTTACCACAGGATAATGCATCGATGCAGAATTGTCTATGATAATATGACATCGAAGATTTGTCTCCTCTTCATATTTTTTAGTGTATAATTTATCAGTTTTGGCAAATAATTTCCAATCAATATGTCGTGTACTTTCTCCGTTATTGTACAATTTATGTTCAGAAAACTCAACAGAAAACCCATGAAATGGACTTTTGTGCATTCCGGTAATAAAACCCTCTACTACTTGTTTTGCCAATAGTTCAATATTACCAATTGCAGACTGTTGTATTTGATTTTCTATATTCATTATTTAATTTCTTGTGCTCTAAATAAATCATCTACGGTTTGCAGCAATTTCGTTTTTAAAATTGGATTATAGTTTGGATTTTCTTTTAAAAATATTTGAACAATTTCATAAGCTTCTTTTGAGTGATACCTTCCAATAGAACTACTCAACCATCCCTTAGGGAAGAAAATATCTCCAGTTAACTGAACTTCTTCTAGTATTTCTAAACAAGCTTTTAGATGTTTTTGTCCTGATTGTTGTCTCAACGGATGATGAATATTGCTTAATGCAGATTGCACCCAAGATTCTTTTTCTCTATTTTCTTTCTTCAAAAGAGAAAGCATAAAATTATCTCTAACTTTTTCATCTGCTGACAGAGATGGCAGCAACCACTTAAAACGCTCTAACCTATCTGGATTTCTAATTCTAGTTTGTTGTTCTTTAAGAATTTCTTTTGATTTTGGATGCCCATATATTGCCAATTGTGATGCAATACCTGCGTAATCATTTTCGTTTAAAAAGAGGTTTTTAATGTTTTTCTTTTTGAGCCAAATAGCATACAAAATTTCTTTTCCTTTTTTTGAAATAGCTATAGAACGATATAGACCAAATAAAGTTCTTTTCATGTTTGGCGGAATGTTAGATTCTAAAAGATTTAGCACTTTTTCTTCTAACAAATATTGGTTTTCTATTCGCTGGTTTTCTGTAAAAAAAGTCCAATAAACACCTGAAATTCTTCCCGAAAGATAGTTAGAAATCAATTCGTTTTTTTCCACTAACAATGCATCTAAAAACGTATGAAAAGTTTTATCTGTAGACACCTTTTTACTCAAAAAGTTTTCATATAAATTAATATACGCATACCCTCTTGCTAAATCATCATCTAGATTTTGATAGTTTTTAATTTCAGCAGAATTTAAAGGGAAAATTCCATATCCAAAACCATCATAATTATAAATAATTTGAATTGGTTTTTGCAATCCAACTACTTCTTTAAAATCAAATTCTTTATCAGAAATTGTAACATGTACTATTTTAATTTCTTTCGGATATATCAAGCCGATTTTAAAAGATTGTATCCATAATTTATCACTTCCATCTTCAGCTTCTTGATGAATTTTAAAAGAAGCAATTTTTCCGTTTTCATATTGTATATCATCCGAAATAATTGGTCTTCCAGAACTATTTACCCAAACTTCGCTCCATTGTTTAATGTCCTGAGGCGATTTTTTATCAAAAATAGACACTAACTCATTCCAATCTGCATTAGAGTTTGCATACGTTTTTATGTACTCTTGAATTCCGTCTTTAAAAGCTTCTTTCCCTAAAACACTTTCTAACTGACGCATCATAATTGGTGCTTTGTTATAAATAATTCTTCCATATAAAGAACCTGCATCTTTTAAATTGCCTAAATATTGTCTTATTGCATTAGTCCCTTGAGTTCTATCTTCTGAATAGGCGCTCGGATAATGTGTCATTGCAAATTGCAAATCATGATTAACTTTTGGAAAAACAGGATTCATTATTTTGTCTGCCATAAAATTGGCAAATACTTCTTTCATCCAAACATCATTAAACCATTTCATAGTTACCAAGTCTCCAAACCACATGTGTGATGTTTCATGTGCTATTAACTTTGCTCTTCCTAACTTTCTGTTTTGAGTTGCGTTTTTATCTAAAAACAAACTAGATTCTCTATATTGAATTGCTCCCACATGCTCCATTCCGCCGTATTGAAAAGGTGGAATTGTAGCAAAATCCAATTTTTGAAATGGAAATTGATAAGCCGTATACTCTTCTAAATAGTCTAAAGCTTGTTGATGAATTTTAAATATTGAGCCAACACTTTCATCTATTTTCTCTTTGTTGTTTTCTCTGTACAGCATTCGCATTTCAAAAGACCCTGGGTTTTGAATAGCTTCACTAAATTTACCAGCAACAAATGAAAATAAATAGGTGCTCATTTTATCTGTTTCTTGAAAGCGATGTTCTATAAACTCTCCTTTAACTATTTGTTCTTTTTCAAAAGCCCCACACAAGACTTTCAATTCTTTTGGAGCTATAATTGTAAGTGTGTAATTTGCCTTAATATCTGGCTGATCGAAACATGGAAATAAAGTGCTTGCTCTATCTGGAACTAATAGCGTATATAAAAATTCATCGTTTCGGTTTAAAGACAATTCTCCTGCAATGAAATCAATTTCAACACTATTTTCTCCAATTATCAACTGTTTTTTTGGAATGATGAGGTGCTCATTTTTATGTGTTATTTTAATTTCGTTTCCATTTACTTTTACAGCTTTAATGTTTGCTTTCTTTTCATTAAAATCTAAAATTAAATCTTCTTTTACATCTGATAATGTAGCAGTAATTTTTAAATGACTTGGAATGGTTTCTGCTTTTGTTTTTGGAATACTAAATTTTAGTTGATACTTTACATTTGAAACTTGTTGTTTTCTATATGTAGCTAATTGTAAAGAAATTCCATTATCTAGAAAATTTTTTGGAGTAGATTCTTTACCACAAGAAATAAAAAGCAAAAGGGTCAAAAAAATAGAAATAATAGTTTTCATCCAGAATTGGTTTAAGTTCTAAAAATAAAAAAAGGTTTGACCAACGCCAAACCTTTTCTTATATATAAATTGTTAAAACAATTTGTTTTTACATTGCAGCATCAATTTTACTTGTGTATACATTTTTTGGTGCAACACCAACTTGCTTATCTACAACTTCTCCGTTTTTGAATACTAAAACTGTAGGAATATTACGAACACCATATTTTGCTGCAAATTCTTGATTTGCATCTACATCTACTTTTCCAACTACAGCTTTTCCTTCATATTCATTATAAATTTCATCAACAATTGGACCTACCATTCTACATGGTCCACACCAGGCTGCCCAAAAATCAACCAAAACTGGTTTGTCTGATTTCAATACTACTTCTTCAAAGTTTGCATCTGTAATTTCTAATGCCATTTTATTTATTTTTAAGTTCTTAATTCAGTTTTACACTACAAAAGTAATCAAATATTTTCCTTAACATTTATAAAAAAATTACTTTTTACAATAGAAGTATCAACAGAATTTATATTAAAATATTGCACTTGCTATTTGACGAATATTATCTGATTTACCCATTGAGTAATAGTGCAGCACAGATACCTTGTTTGCAATTAAGTCCTTGCTTTGAGCTATTGACCACTCTACACCTACTTGCCTTACAGCCTTATCATCTTTACACTTAAGAATTTCATTAATTAAATCGTTTGGCAAATCTACTTTAAATCTATGTGGAATTAAATTTAATTGTTTTTTGGTTGATATGGGTTTTAATCCAGGAATTATTGGCACGGTTATCCCTTCTAATCTACATTTTTTTACAAATTCGAAATATTTTTGATTGTCAAAAAACATTTGAGTTACAATATAATTTGCGCCATTATTTATTTTTTGTTTTAGGAAGTGAATATCAGAATCTATACTTGGAGCTTCCATATGCTTTTCAGGATACCCAGCAACACCAATACAAAAATCAGTTTTTGAAGAATTCAACAATGCATCGTCTAAATACCTTCCAGAATTTAAGTCTTGTATTTGATTGACTAGTTCTGATGCAAAATGATGTCCTTCTTTCTCTGGTTTAAAATATGTTTCTGTTTTAACAGCATCACCTCGAAGCGCCACTACATTATCTATCCCTAAAAAATCTAAATCAATTAAAAAGTTTTCTGTATCCTCTTTCGTAAAACCACCGCACAAAATATGCGGCACAGCATCTACTTGATATTTATTCTGAATTGCAGCACAAATACCAACTGTTCCTGGTCGTTTTTTGACCACTTGTTTCTTCAACAGTCCATTATCTAATTCTTTATATGTGTATTCTTCTCTATGATAGGTAACATCTATAAATGGAGGGTTGAATTCCATTAACAGATCTATATTGTCAAAAATAGATTGTATATGAGCACCTTTTAATGGTGGTAAAATCTCAAATGAAAATACTGTTTTATCGTTTGCTTTTTTTATGTGTTCTGTTACTTTCATGTATGCTGAATTTAGTTCAGTATTTTATTAATTATTTGCAATATTTGGATGTAACCATTTTCTTGCTTTCTCTTTTGTTATTCCTTTTCTGATTGCATAATCTTCTACCTGGTCGTCTATGATTTTACCCAGTCCAAAATATTTTGCTTCTGAATTTGCAAAATAATATCCAGAAACTGCAGCGGCTGGCCACATCGCTAAACTTTCAGTTAAGGTTACGCCTATATTGTTTTCAACCTTCAATAACTCCCAAATAGTTTCTTTTTCTAAATGATCTGGACATGCTGGATATCCAGGCGCTGGACGAATCCCTTTATAATTTTCTTTAATTAAATCTTCATTGGTTAACTCTTCATTTGCTGTATATCCCCAATGTTTAATTCGCACTTGTTTATGTAAATATTCTGCAAAAGCTTCTGCAAATCTGTCTGCGATAGCTTGGACCATTATACCGTTGTAATCGTCTTCTTTTGCCCGGTAACTTTCTGCCAATTCTTGCGCGCCAAAAATGGCTGTACAAAATGCACCTACATAATCTGTTTTAACTATTTCTTTTGGTGCAACAAAATCTGCTAATGCTAAATTAGGAATACCTTCTCTCTTTTTTAATTGCTGACGTAAGGTTCTAAAAACAGCTATTTCATTTCCGCTTTTCTGAATAGAAATATCATCATCATTAATAGAGTTTGCCTCAAATAATCCGAAAACAGCTTTCGCTTTTAATAACTGTTTTGCTATGATTTTCTTAATCATTTCTTGTGCGTCATCAAACAGCTGACTTGCTTGCTCTCCAACAATCTCATCATTTAAAATAGCGGGATACTTACCGTGTAAATCCCAACTTCTAAAAAACGGACTCCAATCTACATACGGTAAAAGCTCCTTTAAACTTAACTGTTTTAAAACCTGAACACCTAGTTCGCTCGGTTTTACAATTTTAGTGATTTCCCAATCAATTGAATACTTTCGTTTACGCGCTTCAATAATTGAAATATATGATTTCTCTTTTCCACGCTTTAAAAATTTAGTTCTGAATTCATCATAATCCTTTTTCAATTTTGCCACATATTCGTGAGAAGATTTTTTATTTAATAAATCTCCAACTACATTAACGGCTCTTGAAGCATCATTGACATGAACTACAGCATTTTTATATTGTGTATCTATTTTAACAGCAGTATGCG
>Ga0209223_10004671_pt1 | contig 12383 bp, 5 predicted proteins | sample COG_06_FD_184750 | JGI IMG/M metagenome (GOLD analysis project Ga0209223, IMG submission 184750) | Pelagic Microbial community sample from North Sea - COGITO 998_met_06 (SPAdes) (version 2) | ecosystem: Environmental > Aquatic > Marine > Neritic zone/Coastal water | place: Helgoland, sampling...
AGCGAGCCAACAGGCACGACCTGCGCAGCAAGGGAGTCCTCGTGTAAAACATGTCCTGTCAACACGAGGTCATGCCCCTCACACCAATCAGCACATGGCTTTGCCCAATTCTTTATAAACAAGCGTTGAAGTAGTTCCACGTATTGCCATTTCAGACGAGAAAGACGCTGCCCTTTATACTGAAAATAAAGCTCGGGTAATCGACCACGAAGCGGCTCACCAAACTCAGCTTCAAAACTATCAAAAAGCTTCTCCGTGTAAGGAATCGATAAGGAGGAATTACTCGCGCCCGGTTGCTCGACTCCATCGCAGAGTATAAAGCCCCGATGGGGTTCGTCCGTAAAGATGCCCTTGATCGACTTGCCGAAATGTTCGCCACAGTGTTCGAGATATTTCTCGTGAGTGGACTGGATAAATGCGTCGGTCGCATCGGCATTCAAAGTATCCAAATAAGCGCCGCCATTATAAAAACTATTGGATGGATGCACCTCGCGAACGAAAACCAACACCTGCTTTCCTTCCGGGCACTGTTCAACCGAATTAAGCTCCAAGGATTCGTAAGATGAGAGGTGCAAACCATCTAATTCGACTAAATGCGCTTCTAAAAAGTCCTCAGCAGCAGGCCATTGGATCGTCTCACCCGCGGAAAAAGCATGTAGCGTGATCGAGCGCATACGAAATTTGGACTCTTTGGTGACAATGCCACCCGCAGTCCCGCTCGGCCAGCGGTCTTCATCGTAGAGCCAACCCTCCAAATCCTCCTCTTTACACTTTTGAGCGCACGAATTGATCAGCTCAAACCACTCATGCCCCAAATACTCATTCTTTAGACCGGTTCTCGAGTGCATAAACGCACCGCCCATGCCCATCTCCTTAACTACGTCAACTTGGCGCAAAAGTTCACTTTTTTCCAACTGTCCATTCCAGGACCAAAATGGTTTGCCACGTAGAGCCGCTGGTGGATCACGGAAATCACACAGCGAAGGCTCTCCCGCAGATTGCTCAGAATCTGCGATTTTTGATGATATATCGGCCTTGCGGGAACTCATGTAAGAAACATTTCTTATTGCTTTGATTATCGTCAAGTCAATACTACCCTTATCAATCACCCGAATATGAAAAAAAGCATCTATTTCACTCTAATCTTCGCCGTGCAAACCGCCCTGTTAGTGGGTTCAACGCAGGATTCCACCGCAAATATATCATTTAACAGCAGTGCGCCTCGCCCAGATATCCTCTATATCTTGGTGGATGACATGGGTTATTCCGATCTCGGCTCATACGGAAGTGAAATCGAAACCCCCACTCTGGACCGATTGGCGTCCGAGGGCATACGATTTTCGGAATTCTATAACTCCTCCAAATGCGAACCGTCGCGAGCCACTATTATGTCTGGGCACTACTGGCCAGTCACAGGACTAGGTGTGCAACGCGGCGCCACGCTTGGCGAGGTCATGCGCGCGGCAGACTACGCCACCTTTGCACTCGGAAAATGGCACCTCAATGGCCACCCAAAAGATCGGGGCTTCGATCGCTTCTTCGGACACCTAAGCGGTGCCAGTGCATTTTTCCCACCTCTAGACCAATCCTTTCAATACGGCCGTCACCCTTTTCAGCCCAAGGATCCCAATTATTACGTAACGGACGGCATCACCAATCGTGCGATCGAGTTTATCACCGATCTCAAAACCAGAAAGCCAGAAAAGCCCTACTTCATGTATCTGGCCTACAATGCGCCGCACAATCCACTCCAAGCCCCGAAGAAGAGCATCGATAAATACCGAGGCAAATACATGGCTGGATGGGAGCATTTCCGAAAGCAACGCTTTGCCCGCATGCAGGATTTAGGAATCATTGGATCCGAAGCAAAACTCTCAGCCAAGCCCACCAATATTCCAGACTGGGACTCGCTCTCTCCCAAACAAAAGGAACTCGAAGATCTCCGCATGGCCACCTACGCCGCCATGATTGATCGCCTCGATCAAAATCTGGCACGTCTATTTAGGACACTCTCCGAAAGCGGTCTCGATAAAAACCTGCTCGTCATTTTCATGAGTGACAACGGTGCCTCCCCTTACGCCCGCACCGACGAAGCTATGCTTAAAAAAGGCAAACTTCCTGGCGACCCTGGATCCAACTGGGAGATCGGCATGGCTTGGGCCAATGTTAGCAACACTCCCCTGCGACTCTATAAGCGAAATCAGCACGAGGGCGGAATCAGCACACCATTTATCGCGTGGTGGCCGGGACGTGTCGTGGAACCAGGCTCCATCACCGACCAACCAGGTCACATAATCGACCTCATGCCGACCTTTCTAGAGTTGGCCGGAGGGAACTATGCCGCAGCTGGCAAAGGTAAACAACTTCCTCCACTTCCGGGTAAGAGCCTCCGCCCTATCCTTGAAGGCAAAGAGCGTGCGCCACACGAGAACCTCTACTTTCAACTCTTCGACCATCGAGCCATTCGCTCCGGCGACTGGAAACTCACTGCAGTCGATCATAAAGAATGGGAACTCTACAACCTCGCCGAAGACCGCAGCGAGACGAGCGACCTCACCAATCAACATCCTAAGAAAGTCCAAGAACTTTCCACACAATGGGAAAACTGGTGGCTGGAAGCCTACGGCAAGCCCTACTCTGAATTTCGCAACCCTACGCCTCCCGCTCACCTACGCGACGACCGCGAAGGCGGCACTCCCTACGTGCCCACGGCCATGCCGTAAGCGGCGAGTGAGGTGCCTGAGGAATCCATTACATAATTCTACGAGAAGAGAATGATAGGGTCGCCTCGTGGTTCGACAAGCTCACCACCCTGAGCCTGCCGAAGGGCCGAGGCGACCGTTCGGCAACAGCTACCAGAAACCTAAAGAATAAGGATCATCCAACTCTACAAAACAGCCATCCAGAACCTTTAGTCATTCGTAACAAAAGGGCAAACGGTCGCCTCGGCGAGGCGACCCTACCTTTTCTAATGCCTTAAGGACACGCCTGCCCCACATCCAAATTTAACCATATATGCATGAAGCATACTTCGCTGACACCACATAGATCAGTCTGCTAAACAGACAGTTCATGCAATTAAGCATAGTCGCTTGACATACATCAAAGAATCGATTCTTTAAAATTCTTACCTACCTCATTATGCAACTAAATCGCTCCCCTCTCTTTTCGCTAATTCCACTCATCCTAGCCGGGCTCAGCACCAGCACTTATGCGCTCGACCTGAACAAAAACGGGGTCAGCGATGTATGGGAATCACTCTACCCTGCAGCCGCAGCCGACCTCACTGCCGACGATGATGGCGACGGTGACACGAATCTGACCGAAGGGCTCGCTTGGAACGATCCGGATGACGCAAGTTCGCGACTTCGCCTTGAAGACTTTACCATTGGCTCAACCGATGTAAGCTTCAACTGGCAACAAGCACTGGGTCTACGCTACCGTGTATGGAAGAGTAGTAACCTTATCGAATGGGAGCGAGAGCCCAACAGTTTCGTTGGTGCCGATGACCTACAATCACTGAATGAGAGCTTAACGCCGAAAAACTTTTATCGCCTCAAAGCAGAGCGCTCCCTGAACTCGGACACTGACGCTCTGACTAACCGAGAAGAGCACGAGCTCGGCACCTACCCCGAACTTTGGGACACTGATGGCGATAAAGTGCCGGACGACATCGAGTTCAGTCTCGGCCTCGATCCACTAGCTTGGGTAGACAGTGATAGCGATACACTCCCCGACGACTGGGAGCAATGGTGCATACTCAGCGATGCGGGCGATGCCTTTGCAGCACTCGCCGATATCGACGCAACAACTGATTTCGATGGCGATCTAATCAATGATGGCGACGAGTTCGCACTCGGCACCTCACCCGTAGAGCCGATCCGCAATATCATCTTCTTCCTGACTGAAGACCAAAGCCCGGATCTCGGAGTCTTGGGCACGGCAGGACTCGACACACCAAATCTCGACGCCCTCGCCACGGCTGGGGTTAACTTCACCAGAACCTTTGCCCTCTCCCCTGTTTGTAGCCCAAGTAAGATGGCTCTATTCACAGGAACTTACCCACATGAAAACAGCGCGCATCGCAATGTTACCAACTACGGAACCGACTTCCCACTCGTCGGCGAAGACCCCTCCGAGCTCGGGCTCGGCGGCGTCCACGAAGACCTACCCTCTTTGATCGAAGTGCTCCGCGACCGGGGCTGGTTCACCGCGATCACCTCCAAGTCTCACGTGCAACCGGTTCGCAAGTTTCCTTATCACGAAGGCTATGGCGCAGGCGTTTCCTACCCCAGAGTGCCCGCCGACGTCACCAGCTACGTCAACCAAACCGTTACCGATGCCGGCGACCGCCCCTTCTTTCTATGCCTTAACGTCGCTGCGCCCCACCTTCCCTTCCGCACCATCGCAATCAATAACGGTGTCTGGAATCCTACCGGCGGTCTACTCGGCGACGGCGGCGTCACTAACGTCGACCCGAATTTGATCGATGTCCCCGCAAGTTTCCCCGACGTCCCCGAGGTGCGGCAGGATTTTGCCGATTACTTAGGTGCCATCGAAATAATTGACGGACACTATGCCGCCGCTCGCGACGCAATCATCGCTAATGGCATAAGTGGAAACACACTGATCGTCTTCAGCAGCGACCACGGCAACGGCTTAGCTCGTCTCAAACAAAGTATCTACGGCCTCCAAATCCCACTTCTCATCGACGGCCCCGGCGTAGTCGGCGGGCGCACCATCTCGGAGCCCATCAGTCACCTCGACTTGATGCCTACCTTCCTCGACTTTGCCGGTATTCCGCAGATGCCCTCACTCAAGGGTAAATCACTCCTGCCCATCCTCGCGGGCGATTCCGGTTTCGCCGACCGTGACACTGTTCTCACTGCAACTCATGAGAAATACGACGCACGCGCTGTGACCGATGGCCAATACTACTATGTCCGCAACATCCGCCAGGCAGCGGGAGCGACGCTCGCCGCACCCGGCCCTGCTCTGAACGCCGACCAATACACCACTGGAAGCCCGTGGTTTAATCGCAGCTACGATGCGACCGTCGCGGCCATAGGGACACCACAGCGTGAGCTACTGCGCCAACTGGTCGAAGGCGATCTACCCGAAGAAGAACTTTACGATCTCAACAACGACCTTTGGTGCGCAGTTAATTTAGCCAACGACCCCGCCTACGCGGATACCAAAGCACAGCTTCGCAGCGAGCTCGCGGGCTGGCGCATGTATACGGAGGATTACAATGCCGACCCATCCGAGCTCACTCGCCGCACTCAGCGCTACACACCACTCCCCGGAACTGTCACTACCATCGTCGAAAACGATGACTTCAACACCGGCAGCGGCGGCCTCGACACTTCCTCGAACTGGACGACCCTAGTCACCGGCAACAGCTCTGCAGATTTCAACATCAACTCCGGCACTATAGAAGTTCCAGGAGGCGGCGCTCCCTTGGCTCAATTCGATTCCGTGGGCAGTTTCACGAACGGCGAGCCATTCACCGTTTCAGCCGATGTCGGATTCTCGGCAGCTGGCGTCGCTGTCGGTGTCGCATTCGGCATCGAGCAAGAGCCCGACTTAGAGTATAGCTACTGGCAATTCATGTTAGGCGATGGCCGCACCCAAACCGGAGACATCAATAAAGATGTGCGCCTCAGAAAAATGAGCGATAGCGGAGCGACCACTGGTAGCTGGCTTCTAAAAGTAGATAATCTAACCAACTATCCCAACGGCTTCTCTGTCGCGCCGAACGAATTCTTCAGAGTTCAAGTAAGCGGCACGGCTGGCAACGCACTGGTCAATCTGCGCATCTTCAATCCCGACGGCTCCGTCTACTACTCTAAGGATGATTTCGACCTAGGCGAACCCGTCCCCGCCGGAAGCGGATTCGGCGTGACCGCTTGGTCATCCGCCACTGCAGTCATTGATAATTTCGAGGTCGAAACCAATATACCGGGCACAAGCATCGAAACGGATGACTTCAGCACCGGTAGCGGCGGACTCGACACTTCCAGCGATTGGACAACTCTCGTATTTGGCAACAGCTCTGCAGATTTCACCTACAGCTCGGGCGCGATCGAATCACCGGGAGGCCCAGAGCCGGTTGCACGCTTTAACTCCAGCAGTTCTTTAATCGCAGGAAAGCCTTTCACCGTTTCAACAGATGTCGGTTTCTCCTCAATCGGAGTCGGCGCAGGTGTCGCCTTCGGCATCGAACAAGAGCCCGATTCTGAATACAGTTACTGGCAATTCATGTTGATCGACGGCCGTTCCGGACCGGGCAATAGCATTGATGCCCGCCTCCGAAAACAAAGCGATAGCGGTGCCACCGATGGCACCTGGGTGCTCAGCGTTAATGATCGCGTCAACTACCCGAACGGCTTTGCCGTCGCTCCGACGGAATTCTTCCGAGTTATCGTCAGCGGCCAAGCGGGCAGCTCACTGGTCGACCTCACCATCCTGAACCCCAACGGCTCGACCTACTACTCCGCAATAGACTTCGATCTTGGCGAAGTCATCCCCGCGGGCAGCGAATTTGGTATAACTACTTGGTCATCAGGCAGTGGGGTCTTCGACAATTTCGAACTTCAGACCAACTAAACCCTGCACAAAGCTAATACTCGCGAACACTGCAAGAAGGCTGACTAATCTTTTAAAAATAGCGAAAATGCTCAAATCTTACCCTTGACAGGAAATCATAAGAATTGTTTCTTTACGACTCTCTGTAAGAATCATTTCTTTAGCGAATTTGTCATTTTCACCAAAACCTCGAAAAACATACACCTATGAAATCCCAAAAACTACTGCTACTATCACTCTTACCGCTATCACTAGGAAGCACTGCATTTGGCCAACTCACCGATAAAACATGGACCGGCGCTTCGAATGGAGGATGGGGCGGAGGCCTCAATTGGTCTGACGGCAATGCTACAATTACCGGTGGAAATAATTTGATTTTCAATAGCGGCGCCAATCTCGCTGATAACTGGACTGGTAATTTCCGCACTATGGGCGCTTTGACTTACGGCGGAAGCACAGACATCACGACTCGCTTGACCACCACAGATGGAACTGTCGGTCGAGGAATTACATTTAGTTCAACTGCGGGAGATGCGGAGATCAACATCAGCGGTTCGACCAACGTCTTGCTCACGAACAATGATGTCGCAACCAATTCAGACATCACCTTGGCCGACAATCTGGTTATGAATCACACGGGCACAGGCACCCTTACACTCGATTCTAAGATCGTGGGCACTGGGGACATCACCATCAATGGAACCAGCCTAGCCAATACAGTCATTTTCGACAATGCCGGAACCGCCAACACATATACAGGCGACCTTCTTATCGACGGTGGAAACCTCCAAGTCCTCAATGCCGGCAAGCTAGGAAACGCTAATAACTCAATCACTATCAGAGATGGCGGACAACTGCACTTCACTGGTGCATCCACTGTTGCTTCCACTCGCTCCACAACACTCGCAAATGGTGATGCCTACTTAAGAACGGATGATGGCGTTTCCACAACTTGGAATGCGGATATCGATGGTAGCGGTAAGTTTATCAAAGTTGGGGAAGGCGATATTAATCTTCTGGGTGCAAACACTTTCTCTGGCGGCCTTGAGGTTCGAGACGGCCGAATATTCGTCAACAACTCCACCGGCTCCGGTCCCGCCAGCCTTGGAAGCGGTGACATCACACTGAACAGCGACGTCGAAACCGACACCGCAGCAGGTGCCACAATCTTCTTCCAAAATCCAGTCGGCGATTCAACACTTACAAACGACATCATACTCACCGGTAACGGCGGCACTCTCCTCGTAGGCGGGAACACAACAACCTTAAGCGGTGTCGTTTCAGGAACTGGCGACCTCCGCAAGAACGGTGGGGGCACACTCTCTCTCACAGGTGCCTACGCACTTGCAGGCAATCTCATTATTGATGCCTCTGGTGCAGTCAATCTAGGCGCTGCCGGAACATTCACGTTCGATATCGGTGCAGCAGGCGTGAATAACGCAATCTTCCAAGATACCAGTGCAATTAGTGCATTCACGATCGATGGCGATTTCATATTCGATCTAGCTGACGCCGGAACAGGTGAGTCCGATACATGGTCGATCATCGGTTCAACGGTCCTTGCCAGCACTACTTTCGGAACAAACTTCTCTGTAAGCGGCTTTACTGAAAGCAGCGGCGTCTGGAGCAACGGCTCTTACGAATTTTCCGAGCTTACAGGTGTCCTCACTGTGGTTCCTGAACCTTCCACGTTCGCACTTCTCGGCGGCCTCTTCGCTCTCTCATGGGTCATGATTCGCCGTCGTTAAAAAAACATATTTAGAGTTTTTAGGGTGAGGCCCGTCGTGTTCGCACGACGGGCTTCTTTTTTTTGGTTCATCGTCAAATAGCGGGAATATCCCATCCTATCTCTGGCAAAGAAAGAAATCCAGTTTCCACAGTTTAGGGACGCGACCGGAGGCGTCAGGCAAGTAGTACCATCGCACAAAGATGGAGGGACGCGCTCCCGCGCGTCCGCCGCAGCATTGTCAGGGGCGCCGATTGTCCGCCAAGAGGTGGTCACGCAGGAGCGTGCCCCTCCATTAAAGAATTCATTGAGCCACACTTGACCGATAAATGACGGTGAACCTTTTTTGGGGGGCTTAAGAGCAACTATGTCTCAAACAAGCTCATAATCTAAATTCTTGACGATAATATTGAGGTGTATGACGAGCTTGCGTATGGCGGCTATATCGTAAACAAGTCAGATTAGAGCAGTCTTCAAAAGTCTTTGCGTGAATAGTATAAATCACGCTGGAAATGCCCTTTGGGTACTTCCAGCGTGCTGCGCCATTGGTTGTGGGGTAATTCGCTGAGATCAAATCAGCCCTCGTAAATTCAATTTAATAGGCGCAAAAACTTTTGAGAAACATTCTACAAGCAGACTGCTTAACTCATAATACTTGGCCTGCATCGTGCATATACAGACGTTAAAAACGGCTCTCGCCGTCGTTCTACAAGAGAAAACACGATCATATCATCCAAAGGCTGCAAGCCGTTTGGATCTACGCCCTACTCACTCTCAGCTGTCTGGTAAAAGCGAATGTGATCAATCTGGAAAGCCTGCTTTCCTTTGACCGGGTCGAATCGGAAATTCTGAACCGGGCCTGCCTTCCACGCGGGGTCGTCCCGAAGATCAATCAGGTAGGTATGAAAGAATTCATCCTCAGCCAGATCGAAGGCTATTTTATTATCACTAAAGCCTCCTGCTGCATTTTCAAAAAAGACGGTAGCCTCCCCGCCTCCTGGCTGTAGGAGACGCATACGGATTTCAATGAATTGATAGATACTCGTATCAATTGAACCAATACCAGTCGCTTGCTTCAGCTGCAGTAGCATCATCGGATCGTTGCTGGTCGGTTGCCCGAAGAAGACGCCTTCGTCGATACCAAGTAGAATCTCTTTGCCGTCTTCAGCCCCCAGATTGAAGCCCCTGAAGAAGTTATTGATGCCGCCACGAGTAGAATTGCTCTGATCAAACTCAAAACCTAAAGTGTGCCCACGATCCAAGATGATATAATCGATACGATAATCTCCTGCAATCGGGTCTCCATCGATGGGATCTAAGCGGAGGCCATCAGCTGAAAGTGGGCCATTCTCAAATATGGTTTGGCGCACCACCAAAGTCTCATTAATATCATGCTTCACGTAGCGCCCTACTTTCACAGGCAAAGGAAAGAGGCTACCTTGCTCAACTTTACTCGAAAGCCCGGAGAACCCATGCCGTATCCGAATATTGGGATAGGCCTGAAAGTCGATCGGATCTACATATCCACGAAATAACAGCGTCGGGTCTTTCACCGCAGCGATACTGTAGGTGGCGATCCCACCCTCACTGGATTTAAAGCTGACACCATTCAATAACCGAGCTGCCGAGTCGCCCTCAGAGGAGAAGTTTTCGAGCAATATTGAGTTCGGCTCAGCCGGATCGACCGTGATTTTTGCGGCTGGTAGATTACTCGCCGAAAGGGCGAAGCAAGCGGCTAATGAAATGTATTTAAAGGTATTCATTATTCAGGCTCCGTTCTAAAGCGCCACCAGTAGGCACCGTCGTTAATGACCCCGACATGGCGACCTCCAACCTTGAAGGCGCCGCCATCTATCAAAACGTAATACTGTGTATCCGCTTCGAGTGAGGGCAGGTTTTTAAAGACTAATTGTTTCGTGCCTTGGCTCGGGTGCCGGGCATCTGGATCGATCTGCCAAACTGGTTTCGATTCATCCGAGACTTTAAATAGGCGGATGTATTTACCCTCTCGACCTGCCAGATCGATGGGCGCGTTGAAGTGCATTTCCAGCCGAGTCGAACCTGCAGCGGTCATCTTGGAATTCTCCGGAAAGGTAGAAACCAGTTGTGGTGCGAACATCTGCAAACGGTGCCAGCCCCAACCATGCTGGTGTTGACCAACAGGCTTACGAAGCTGCGGCGGCATACCAATCTCACGGGCGTAGTTTTGCCAACTATTGGCAAAACCGGCGACTACATCAGGCTTAGTCGTTGCTAGATCATTTTTCTCCGCGCGATCGGAGTCTAAATCATACAGCTGCCAGGGGCCACCGTAGAGGGAAACCGCCTTGAGCCCACCCTCAATCCAAGCTCTTGACTGATTGAACCAAAGAAAACGATCGGGCGCATTGAATGGTGCTTCCTCACTCATTGAAGCTAAAAACGAACGTCCGGTGAGGGGGCGCAGACGACGGCTTTCTCCGGGATAATCAATGCCCGCAAGCTCGGCCAAAGTGGGATAGATATCCGTCACCGCGATCGGCGCGGCGTCGATATCGCCAGCACGCTCCTTGAGAAGCTGTGGCCAGTGCACGATAAATGGGACCGTCAACGCACCTTCATGGCAGGCATGTTTATAAAAATTGAAAGGCGTGTTTTTAGCCCAGGCCCAACCGTTACTCACAGTCGGATTACTTTTGGCCTGCCAGGGCACTTGTTTGGCATCGGTTAGAATGGAACCGTTGTTATAATCGCTGCCGTTGTCGGACATGAAAACAATCAACGTATTGTCCAGCTCTCCCGCTTCTTCAAGGAAAGCAATCAGGCGGCCGATGCCCTGATCCATTTCGTCAACCATAGCGGCATAGGCGGCCATGCGGGCGTCTTCAACGACCTTTCGAGCGTCTGGCAATTCCTCCCAACGTCTTACCTCGACTCCGGGATCTGCGGCACCCCAATCGGCTTTGACGAGCCCCATTTCGAGTTGGCGGGCATGACGCGCGTTTCGGATCACCTCATAGCCTTGCATGTAGCGCCCAGAGTATTTCTCGACCGTCTCTTGCCTCGCCTGCAGTGGATGGTGCGGCGCATTGTATGAGACAAACATGAAGAACGGATTATCCTGCGACAAAGCCTCTTTCATATATTCGATACTGTGATCCGTCATCGCGGTGGTTGCATCGAAACCATTGCCAAAATCTTTGAACGGAGTTTGCCCCTCAAACCAGTCAGGCCCTCCACTGTAGCAGTCCGACATTCCGCCGAGGAATCCAAAGAAACGATCAAATAGTTTCGGACTGCGCGGGTTGGCCTGCCCCGCATGCCACTTACCGCTCATCATGGTGCGGTAGCCAGCCTCTTTCAACAGTGTCGGCAAAGGTAGCGTGTGCTCGTAACTTCCATTACCTGCAGCCGGGAATGACATACCCGCCATGAGCGCGACACGAGTGGTCGAGCACATCGGCGTTGCCCTAAACTGAGAGTAGCGAATGCCACCTGCGGCAAGACGATCTAAATTCGGTGTCTCAATCTCCGCGCCATAACTGCCCAGATCTGAGTAGCCGAGATCGTCTGCCATAATCAGAAGTATGTTCGGCCGACTCGCTTCTTCAGATTCACTCGCACAGGCACTGAAGGCGGCTAAGCCAAGCGCCAACGAGAGTCCAAAGAAAGCTTGTTTATGTCGCCGCATTATTTCGGGTTATTGTGCTCGGGTATCTCAAGTGGGCTTTTTTGAATATCCTTGGTCGCAGATCTCCATTCAGACATCACTGATCGTAACTCGCTGACAATCTCCTGTGTCGATTCATGACGCGCAAGATCATTCACGCCCCATGGATCGATATCAAGCTGATAGAGGTGCTCGGCCTCACGCGGCTCGGAAAACCGAGTAAGAAACCAGGCTTGAAAGGGGTGCGTCGACTTGGCCTGGATGATCGCATCGTAGGCGTAGTTGCCCCACACCTCTACGCCTCGAAGATCGTCAGGCAGAAGCTGCGGCTTAGCGGGATCTACATTGAGAATATAATACCAATGCCCATCGGTCACAACACGCTGCGGATAGTGCTCCCTGGGGTCTGGGCCGTGTGAA
>Ga0209223_10004681_pt1 | contig 12367 bp, 12 predicted proteins | sample COG_06_FD_184750 | JGI IMG/M metagenome (GOLD analysis project Ga0209223, IMG submission 184750) | Pelagic Microbial community sample from North Sea - COGITO 998_met_06 (SPAdes) (version 2) | ecosystem: Environmental > Aquatic > Marine > Neritic zone/Coastal water | place: Helgoland, sampling...
CTATGTAGGTGAAATCACGTGAAAAGGAACCATCTCCATTAATTTGAGGAGATTCTCCCTTTAAGAACTGACCTACAAATTTGGGTATTACAGCAGCATAAGCTCCATTTGGATCTTGTCTTCTACCAAAAACATTGAAATATCGAAGGCCAATAGTTTGTAGCCCATAAGCTGAACTATAAATATCCGCATAAAGTTCGTTTACATACTTAGTAATCGCATAGGGTGATAAGGGCTTGCCAATGTTCTTTTCAATCTTAGGTAACGCTTTAGAATGGCCATAAGTTGAAGATGAAGCGGCATAAACAAAACGTTTAATGTTATTTTGTTTGCTGGCTTCCAGCATATTCAAAAACCCATTAACGTTTACTTCATTCGTGGTTAATGGATCTAGTATAGATCTAGGAACTGAACCCAATGCTGCTTGATGTAATACGTAGTCTGCACTTTGTGTTGCTTCCAAACAAGTTTCTAAATTTCGAATATCACCTTCTATAAATGAAAAGTTAGCAAGTTTCTTGAATGCCTTTAAATTATGATCATGTCCAGTGGCGAAATTGTCTAGACCAACAACTTTATATCCTTTTCCAAGCATATACTCGCAAAGATTGGCTCCAATAAATCCGGCAGCTCCGGTGATTAGTATTTTCATGCAAATTTTTTATAAATTTAATATTTTATGCATAGTTTAGCCTACAATCTCTTATGAAAAATGAATTTTAATTTATATCAGTTTCTCTTATTTTCTCTGTAGTTCTCTACCTCTATTAGCTGGTATTTAATAGGTCTTATAGGACCCAAAACTTGATTTTTATATAAGTTCATGTATCTTTTATTCATTTTGGGATTATAGGTTTTTGGCACTGATTTTTTTGTCTATTATTGTTGCTATATTCTATAGTTGGTTATAATTCATCAAACTCTCAATAATTTTATTTGTTGCATCTCCTGTTCCATATAGATTAGATGTAAAATTTTTATTAAACTGGTAACCTCTAACCTTCTCAAGTATATTCTCAGTGTCTGCACCAACAAGAACATTGAAGTTATTATCTATCAACTCAACCCATTCTGTTTCCTCTCTGAGAACAACACAGGGTTTAGAAAAAAAATATGATTCTTTTTGTAAACCCCCACTGTCTGTAATAATCATGTTACAGTTTTTAATCAACCATATCATTTCAAAGTACCCTACCGGATCAATAATGGTTAATTTTGATAGATCAATATTGTATTCCTTGCATTTTTTTAATGTCCTAGGATGGATTGGTAAAATTATTTGGATATCTTCATTAATCTGATCCAAAGCCTTAAAAATACTTAATAACTTATTTTTATTATCTGTGTTTTCAGCTCTGTGGAGAGTACATAAAATATATTTTCTTTTCAGTTTTAATACAGGTTTTTGTGCTAGTTTGAAATAAAAATCAGCTCCATCTTTCATGACATCACCAGTATTTACTATTGTACAGGGCATTTGATCATATCCCTCTAACTCTAAGTTTTCTATAGCTTTTTTTGTAGGACAAAAAAGCAATGAACTTAATCTATCGGTAATGATTCTGTTTATTTCTTCGGGCATTCTCGCGTTGTAACTTCTTAAACCTGCTTCAACATGAGCCAGTTTAATATTTAATTTACTTGCCACAATTGCACCCGCTAGAGTTGAATTAGTGTCTCCATATACAAGAACCCAGTCTGGATTTTCTTTAATAACAACTTCTTCAATTTTCTCCATCATCTGACCAGTCATTGAAGCATGTGATTTTCCCTTTATACCCAAAAAATAATCTGGTTTAGGGATTTTCATTTGATCAAAAAAAACATCACTCATATTCACATCATAATGTTGACCCGTATGAACTATGATTTCTTCAATTTCAATATATTCAAGAAAAGCACGACTTACTGTACCTGCCTTAACAAACTGTGGTCTCGCACCTAAAATGGTAATTATCTTCAAAATATGATGGTTTTAGTTAATAGCTTTAATAAGAACTTGATTAATCAACTGAACATGTTCTTCTAGTGTTGGGAAATTATTTTCAACATATTTTTTGCCTTCTATACCTGTTACAGCTAATTTTTCTTTATTGTTAAAAGAATTTAAAAGCTCTTCACTCAGTTCTTCAATTATTCTTTGTTCTTGTATCAAACTTAAATTAGATGATTTCTTCAGGTCATTACAAATTACTTTGACAGCATTGCAATTTTTGAAAATCTCGCTAACCTCTCCGTATTCATATGTTATTACTGGAGTACCATTTTGAAGAGATTCAATAATAGGATTATAGGCTGTTAAAGAAACTGTTATGGCAGACTCATTCAATTTACTACTCAACTCATTTAAACTAAGGTTATTAAAAAAGAAGACTTGATTTGACATTTTATTATTTTCAACATACTTTTTCAAATATCTTTCATAAGACTCTTCTTGTTTAAGACCAATAATTTGTAAAAAATAATTCTTTTTAAAATGAGCACTTTTAGAAGAAGCAAGTGAAAGTGCTTTCAAAAGCAAATGAATTTTTTTCCATGATGATATCCTGCCTACTTGAGTAATGATGAAATTATCTGATTCTTTTTCAATAGAAATGGATCGGCTGTTAATGGGGGTTCTCTGGTTTTTTATCAGGTTAAATTTCTTTAAGGGGGTGCCTAAACGTTCAATAAATAGTGCTTTGTTTGCACAGCCATCTTCTGTACAAATAATCGCTTTACATCCTTTAGAATTTGAAATTATTTTATGCAAAATAAATTTTAATACAACTTTTGGTTTAAAAATAAAAGGGGCTAACTCATCATTAAAAGTAGATCCAAACTGTCTCCAAACAAAAGGTATTCCTTTCAATAAATAAAGGATATAACTAATCAATGCACCCTTAAAAGTCTCTCCAATGGACAAATGGTAATCTATTCTTTGATTTGTAATTATTCTAATCGTTTGGAAAATAGATTCATTCTCTTTCTCATTAACATAATTAATATAATCAACATCTAAACTTGCTGCTCTCAGTTTGTAATAATCCAATTGTAGATTATGATTTTTATACAGATCATAAAAAACTGCTTTCATCCTATTATTTGTAGAATTATTAGCGTTATTCAATCCCGTATTTCCAAAAATTAATATTCTCTTACTATCCTTCAATCTATTTCGGTATTATATTCAATTATATACAACAGATAATCATTATGTTTGATAATTTTATTGCAATTAATTTTCGATAAAACTTGATGCATTTCCTCGTCTGAATACATTATTTTATTAAGAATTAAAACTTTAGGTTTATACTTTTGGGAAAAATGAATCAATAATTCTGGGGAAAGGCATCCGTAATAAGATTTATTAAAAAACAGTTGTTCACTTTTAGATTCAATAAATTTGGACGTGTCTGTGGTAAGAATATTTAAAATTGAAGTGGAATTTTTCAAAAGATCTTGATCGTTTGATATCAAAAGATCTTGATCATTAAAATTATGATCCAAATAATCTAATAACAATTGTATATCTAGTTTTCCTTCTTTTTTGTTTTTTGTGAAAAAAGAAATCAACATTATAAATATAAATAAAACTGAAGCAGTGAAAAATTGAATAGTTGGAGTGGTTTTAACTACAAAAAAAACTGCTATTATTGGAATTATAAACTCAATATATCTTTGTGGTTCACCCAGAAATCTTAAAGGATTAAGTGTTGTGAGGAAAAATACAAATAAAACTGAAGCTATTAGTTTGGTTTCGATTAGACCATAATCTCCTCCCTTTGCAACCAAAACACAAATCACAATAGTTAAATATGGGAAACCATGAATTAGCTCAATTAATGGGTTTAAAAAAATGTATTTGATTTTGTTTATTGTTGTGATTTTTTGATTTGTGAGCTGAATCCAAAAATCCTTAATGAAATCTCTATATATATTGGGTCGATGTTTGAAAATAAATATTTTAGCGTAGTATTTAGAATAATTTTTATAATAATTCAAAACACCAATAAAATGATTTTTGGCTAGCTGATTAAATAAAATGAAAAAAAGTAAATAACTAATTAATGGAATCAAAAAGATTTCAGGTTCATTGAAAGTAATACTTATCAATGGAGCTGAAAGTGTAATGAACTGTAAAGCCATCATTGAGGATAGAATAACAAGAAGAGAGCTGACAATCAAAAAGAAAAAAAGTAAATCAGAGTTACCCAGTAAATAATGGTAAAGAAAATACACATAGATTTGTCCGAACATTAAACCTAAACCTCTTGCAGATAAACCAGTGTTTTTTGCATTCCAAAAAGTATATGAAAAAGGAAATGTTAAATAGACTAAATTCAACAGAAAACAATCCAAAACATCAAAGGAATAGTGAAGTTTAATACTATACAAAAAGGTATTAAAAAAAATCAATTTCAATAAATTGATTGCCCATTGAATTAAGTGTGGATTATTTATAGCTGTTTTAAAGAAAAAAAATGAGAGTAACCAGTGATATAAGAAGGGATAATAAGTTGAATATTCGTCAAAAGTGAACACATCTTTAACCGAAAATTTATTACCATTCCGTCTTATCATTTTAATAACTCTGACGTGAATCGGATGATCTGATCCAGGTTGATGAATAAACCTCTTCATGATGTTTTTCAAAAAACCACTCATCTTTTTATGTTACTTGAATTAACTAAAACTCCCATTCCTTTCTTTTGATAAAATACCATACTTCCAACAGCTGCAGCATTCACATTTAGGCAAAATACTTCTTCAATATCTTTACTAGAACCAGCTCCACCATGAGCAATTATGGGCACATTAACTTGTTTTGTTATTTTTTCAATTAACTCTAAGTCAAATCCGTTCCAAGTTCCTTCTTGCGTGATTGAAGTAATCATTATTTCGCCCGCTCCCAAAGATTCTATTTCTTTTGCCCATTGAAAGGGATTAATTTTTTCTTTTTGGTTTCCTGAATTACTGTAGACAAAATAATTTCCTAAGAAGGTTTTTTTGACATCTAGAGAACCTATTACACACTGATTTCCTAATTCATTTGCAATTTGTGTAATTAGATTATTACTTGAGTATGCAGCACTATTAATAATTACTTTCTCATAGCCAATTTTAATTATCTTTTTAGCTTGTTCTAAAGTTTTAATACCTCCGCCGTAAGCCAAAGGCATAAAACATTCACTGGCAATGTCTTTCAATAGATCAAAATTTGGCTCTGACTTGGAAGTGGTTGCGGTAATATCTAGAAGAATAAGTTCATCAACTTCTAGTTCATTAAAAATTCGAACTGTATTAACGGCATCTCCAATATAAGAAGGCTTTTTAAAACGAATTGTTTTAACCAAACTTTCGTTTTGCAACAATAAACAAGGAATTATTCGCTTGCGAACCATATTAGAGTTTTATAAAGTTTGTTATTAACTTTTTTCCGTACTTATGGCTCTTTTCTGGATGAAATTGAACACCATAAATATTATCCTTAACAATTGCTGAATCAAAATCAAATCCATGATTTGAAGTCATGAGGCTATTTTCTTTATTAGAACATTTTACATAATAAGAATGTACAAAATAAAATCTTGATGATTTAATGAGATTTTTGGTCAAATAATTTTCTTGTTCAACTCGTACATCATTCCATCCCATATGAGGAATTCGTTGATTAATTCTATTTTTGGTAAAAGAATTCTTAAAGGAAATTGTTTTAGCTGGAATTAATGCTAATCCCTTTTCTATTCCCTCTTCACTAGAGTTAGTAAGCAGTTGCATCCCAAGACAAATTCCTAGTAAAGGAACTTTTTGAATGGTTGCTTTTTCAACAATAACATCTTCAAGATGACTACTTCTCAAATGATTTATGGCCTTGTCAAACGATCCAACACCCGGTAATATTAATTTTGTTGCGGCATTAATTTCAGCTGGATCAGAAGAAACTTTGCAATTACCTCCAACATGCTTTATCATATTAACTACTGAGCCAATATTTCCAATATTCAGGTCTATTATTGTAATCATTTCGTTGGAAAGCAATATTTTAAATAAAAACTCATGGGGACAAGATTTTTGTCTGCTAGAACTTTAAAAATAGGTCTCCAAAGTTCAAACCTTTTTTTGTATGTTTTGAAATCTCTAAAATCTCTATTTGGTCCTTTCATAACTCGATCATAATCATCGTCAGATATTTCCAACCGCTTTTTAACATAGGAAACCAAATTAGAATCGACTTTAATTGGAGTATTATATGTTTTAATTGCTTCATCTCTATCAATTATGCCTGCTCTAACTTCAGCAGCTAAACTCCAATTCCTATTATCAATTTTAAATTTTTGAGGATAATATACTTGATGTGTAAATTCAGTCGCCCTATTCTCAAGGTGGTGACCGCCATAATAGGACCAACCTGTAGTCTTTTGGAGAATCTCTCTCGCCTCAGGTTTTGAGTAGTTAATGTACCATAAAGGCCTTATGAATTTTTGTCTATAAAAAACGGCCCATTTGATAAACTGATAAAATGTCATATTTGGATATGTTTTCATTTTTAACTTACCATATTTCTTATGAATACTTTTTATGTATTTACCATCAAAATAGTTTTTACCTTGAGGAGAAACTCCTTCAGCTATGAAGGAGTGACCTTCTAGAATATATTTTATTTTATGCTTAGCAGCTACACTTCTTAAAACCTGAACAAAAGCAATGTCTGTTGAAGCATCAAACTCAGGAACGCCTGCCAAAAAAAATGATCTAAAAATATCCTCAGACTCCTTGTTATTAACTACATAGGTAGTTAAATCAATTCCTAATATGGAGGTTACTTTTCTTATATTTTCTGAAGCAATTGCAGAATTCCAGGTGTTATCATAATGTACTGCTAAGGGCCTAAGTCCCCACTCTAAAGCTTTTACTAAAAGGTAGGAAGAATCCGTTCCTCCGCTCACTCCAATTACACAATCATATTTTCTATTCTTACCTTTTCTTTTAAGTTCTTCTATTATTAGAGATAAATTTTGTTCACCTTCTTTTTTTCCAGTTGAATATTGATTTGCAAGCTGATCAATTTGCTTACAGTAATTACATACTCCTTCCTTATCAAAAGTTATATTTGGAATATTACTATCATAAATACATTTAGTACAAATTTCAATTATCATGATTTATTACTTTATAAATTTTTGCTAGTTTTAATTTAATTTTACAACTACTAATTTTCGAGAATTTACATGTTGGTAATAATATATTTAAATAAGTTTTGCAGGGTTCCCAGCTATTTTAGAACCTGCAGGGAATGACTTATTAACAAAGCTATTTGCTCCAACTGTAGTCCCTTTTTTTATAATAACCCCTTTTTGAATTATCACATTAGGGCCAATGTAGCAATCATCTTCTATTAACACATTTTCGTATTCGTATGGTTTTTCACCTCCTGAAGTGTTAAATTTAACAGTGTTATGAGTATAGATTTGAACTCCTGCGGAGATAGAACAATTTGACCCTATAGTTAGCCCTCCAGATCCATCTAAAATTGTGAATGGTCCTATCCATGTATTATCTTTAACAGAAACATCACCATAAACATAACTCGAATCATGAATAGTAGTTCCTTTGCCAAATTTTAAAAGCTCAGATTTCCTTGAACGATCAATTAATAATTCACTTAATGGTAAATATCTATTGAATTTTGTTTTTTTCTTTTTCTGTAGCCTTTTATAGACCTCATAAACAATAAATTTAATCATAATAAAAGTTTAATTTTTAAATTAATTACTAGTTTCTAGTGAATATTTTCCTTAATCCATTTAGCAGTTCTTAAAATACCTTCTTCTAGATCTACCTTTGCGTTAAACCCTAGCTCATTACGAGTTTTGTCTACACTTGGAATTCGAATTGCAATATCTGCAGAAAGAGGTTTGTCAAAAATTATTTTTGACTTAGAATTTAATACTCTGCTAATAGTTTGGGCTAAACCTAAAATAGTAATTACTGCACGAGCATTTCCAATATTAAAGCTTTGACCTATTGCTTTAGGGTTCTCAATACAACTAATAATACAGTCAACAAAGTCGTCTACAAAACACCACGCTCTTATTTGGTTTCCATCTCCATCAATTTTAATAGTTTCATTTTTTAATGCTTTCTTAATAAATATTTGCATAGCACCTTCTCCTGTTTGTCCAGGACCATATACGTTAAAAGGTCTAACTGTTACAATAGGTAATTTATACTGCCTGTGATATGCATGAGCCAAGTGTTCCCCTGCCAATTTGGATACTGCGTATGTCCATCGAGCTTCTCCAGCTGAACCGGCAACTGTAGAATCTGTTTCTGATGATCGAAATGCCATGCTCCCGAATACTTCAGAAGTTGAAAAATCTATAAATCTATCTTTAACTCCGTTTATTCGAGCGGCTTCCAAAGCATTGGCTGTTCCTATCATATTTACCTGCATTGTTCGAACAGGATTGATAATTACAGTATCAATACCTGCAATACCTGCAGCATGAATAACTACATCGGCTCCTGCCATACTTTTGCTTAGGAATTCATAATCAAGAACATCTCCCTTAATTACTTTAACGTTAGGGTTATCTTTCAATCCACTACCTGTTAGTGTATCTCTTGTGAAATTATCATAAATAATGATTTTATTGTTTTCAACGTAATGATTAATTAAAGTGTTGGCTATAAAACCCGCACCACCCGTAATGAAAATTGTTTTGTTATGAATCATGATTCTATAGCTCGTTTATTGTTTTTATAATAAATGTTACTTCTTCTTCTGTTAATTTTTCATAAAGTGGAATTGCAAGCCCTTTATGAAAAGCTTTATGTGCGTTTGGGAACTTTTTGGCAGAGTCGTAATTGTACTTAGACTTGAAAAAAGTTTGCTCTGGCATACACTGAGCTCCTAAATTTGTTCCTATTCCTAGACTTTTAAGTTTCAATATTGTTTCTTTTTGATCTAATCGATCGGGTAAAAGGATGTGAAATGTTTGCCAGCTTGGAGTTTTATACTTTGGGGTTTTTGGCAGAGTTATATCGGAGTTTTTCATCTCATTTAAATATCGATTTGCAATTTTAGATTTTCGTTCCAAAATTTCTGGAAATCTTTTAAATTGGCTTAACAAAAGTGCTCCTTGAAAATCAGTCATTCGATAATTATAACCTGCGTCTATAAAGTCCATTTTATCTTTTTGAGTAGAATCTAATCCATGATTTCGAAGTGTTCGAATAAGACTAGCGAAATTATTGTCTCTTGTAACTATAGCGCCACCTTCGCCTGAGGTGATTGCTTTTCTTGGATGAAATGAAAAACTCCCTGCAATACCTGAGGTGCCAGCAAAAGCACCTTCATCTTTTGCCCCTAATGCACAAGCAGCATCTTCTATCAGGGGTAGTTTATACTTTTCACAGATTTGTTTTATTTTTCTGATATCGGCAGTTAATCCAAATTCATGAACAATCATTATTGCTTTTGTATTCTTCGTTATTGCGTTTTCAACAGAACCACTCTTGATATTAAAAGTGTCTATATCTATATCCACAAAAACTGGATTTGCACCTGTTAATTCGACCGAATTTGCAGTTGCTATATATGAAAATGCAGGTACAATAACTTCATCTCCTTTTCCAATACCCAATGCTATTAATGACAGATGTAGGCTAGAAGTTCCATTTGAAAGCATAATACAATGAGGAACACCTAAATAATCCGCTAGTTTTTTTTCAAGCAACTCTATCTGCTTTCCTTGCACCAGATTTCCAGAGTGTAATACTTGACTAACTGACTCGACATCCTCATTTCGAATATCTGGAGAAGCTAAAGGGATAAAGTGTTTCATTTAAATATTAATGTTTCTTATTTTACTTACAATTTCTATAGAATTTCTGGCATCGGCCAATCCATAGCCCTCTCCAGTTAAAATCTTTTGATAACTAACGGTATGAAGGTCAGTAAAACCCTTACTGAACTCGATGTCTTTTCCTTCGATCGACAAGGTTCTAAAAGTTGGCAAACCTTGGTCTTTTGCTGTTTTCGGTAAATTTTCGTCATTGATACTCAAATACCAATTCACCTTGGCTTGTTTGAATCGCAAGGTACCTGAATTAGTGTCTTTTGTTTTAATATCTACTATTGACTCCTCCATAGGTCCAAAAATCCATTGGAGCATATCGAAGAAATGAACACCTATATTCGAAGCTATTCCGCCAGACTTTTCTTCATTCCCTTTCCAGGAGGTATAGTACCAATTTCCTCTTGAAGTAATGTAAGTCAAGTCGATATCATATACTTTATCAGCAGGACCTTTTTCAATTTTGTCTTTTAACTCCAAAATTGCTTCGTGGTGTCGAAGCTGTAAAATGGTATGAACTTTATTTTTGTACTCATTCTCTAAATCAATTAAAGCGTCAATATTCCAAGGATTTAGAACGATTGGTTTTTCGCAAATAACATCAGCTCCAATTCGCAAGCCATATCGGATATGGGAATCATGAAGATAATTGGGGGAACAAATCGATACATAGTCGATTTTGGTGCCGGCTCTTTTTATTTTCTCAATATGACGATCAAAACGTTCGAACTCGGTAAAAAAATGTGCCTGAGGAAAATAACTGTCAATAACCCCTACACCATCATAAGGATCATAGGCAGCAATCAAATTATTTCCTGTTTCTTTAATTGCTTTCATGTGCCTTGGCGCAATATATCCTGCTGCACCAATGAGTAGGAAGTTTTTCATATTTTTTTTACACTATTATTTTCAATTCTATACCTTTCTTTACTCTCTAAACAAACTGCAAAATCATTCTTATCAAAATTTAGACGATGCCCATATTCACTAACCCATCCGATTTGTTTTGCCGGATTTCCAACTACTAATGCAAAAGGTAAAACTTCTTTTGTAACAACTGAACCTGCACCAATTAATGAATATGATCCAATATTATTACCACATAAGATTGTTGCATTGGCTCCAATAGATGCTCCTTTACCTACATTAGTCTTCATAAACTCCTCTCTTCTTATAATAGCAGATCTTGGATTAATTACGTTTGTAAATACCATTGAAGGACCTAAAAAAACATAATCTTCACAAGTCACACCGGTATAAATAGATACATTATTTTGAACCTTTACGTTATTTCCCAGAACTACCCCTGGAGAAACAACTACGTTTTGACCAATATTACAGTCTTCTCCAATAATAGCAGTGGGCATGATGTGGCTAAAGTGCCATATTTTAGTTCCCCGACCAATTATACTTCCTTGATCTATTACTGCCGATTCATGACTGAAATACTCTGATTTATTCATTTTAACTAATGATTTGTTTTACTAACTTTTTTTGATCGACTTTATAGATTTTGTCACAGCAACTAAGTGTTGAAAGGCGATGAGTTATGATTAGTATAGTCATTTCGCCTTTGAGTCCTTCTACCGCTTTCATAACTTCTTTTTCGGTTTCTTCGTCTAGGGCGCTTGTTGCCTCGTCTAATATCAATAGTTTAGGCTCGTTATATAGTGCCCTTGCAATCCCAATTCTTTGTTGTTGTCCACCTGACAGCTGAGCTCCTCGCTCTCCTACTATAGAGTCTAGTTTTTCTGGTAACCCTTGGATGAAATTATATAATTGAGCTTTTTTAATGGCTTTTTCTATTCGTAAGTCGTCAATCTCATCTGGTTCTTCTCCAAATGCTACATTAGCTCTTATGGTATCGTCAATTAGATAGATGCTTTGAGACACATAGCCCAATTGTTTTCGCCAATTTTTAGCATTGGATTTGTCAATCAGCTTTCCGTCAACTTTAAAATCTCCTTCAAAGGAATTAAGAAAGCCTACAATCAAATTAGTAAACGTACTTTTACCAACACCAGATGGACCAATAATTCCTACAACTTCTCCGTGATTTAATTCAAAGTTAAGATTTTCAAAAATAGAAGATTCACTTTTTGGGTAGCTAAATGAAACTTGGTCCAATTGTAATTTGTGTTGAAAAAGAATTTTTGTTTGATCTTTTTTATCTACAATTGGAAGACCCGCTAAATTTAAGTCTCTGTTTACTATGTCAACACTACTTTTAAAATATTTAATTTGTTGTAAGGAACCTATAATTCTATTTATAGATGGTAAAACGCGAAATGTAGCAGCAATGAAAACTCCACCTATTGAGATGATATCATTTAGATCTTTTTCATTGATAATCATTATCAATATAAACCCTACTAAAGATACTATTGAAATAAACTCCAAATAATATCTTGGAATCTGACCTAAAGTTATTTGATTTGAATTAATTATTGCTTTAGTTTTATTATACCGAACTAGTCGACTGTGAAAAAAATGCTCTTTCCCTAAAAGAAAAACTTCATTAATCC
>Ga0209223_10004682_pt1 | contig 12366 bp, 8 predicted proteins | sample COG_06_FD_184750 | JGI IMG/M metagenome (GOLD analysis project Ga0209223, IMG submission 184750) | Pelagic Microbial community sample from North Sea - COGITO 998_met_06 (SPAdes) (version 2) | ecosystem: Environmental > Aquatic > Marine > Neritic zone/Coastal water | place: Helgoland, sampling...
TCATTTGTTTTTCTGAAAATTTTATTATTATTTTCATTTTTTATATATAATATATCTTTCCATGTTAATGAAATTAAAAATATTTCATTCATTAATTTATTTTTATATAAAATCTTAAATTATTAAATTAATTTTTTAATTTTTTAATTAATAATTTTTTATTTTTATAATTTGGAAAAACATATCTATGATATGGATGTAAATTTGTATTATCTTGATATATGATACCAATATTTCTATTTTTATAATTGCTTAATATCCAATTTTCACATTGATATCTTTTTATTTCTAAATTTTCTATTTCTTCTATATTTGTATTATTTAAATTTAAATAAATTAAGCTTTTAATATAACTTGATTTTGACCACCAAAAATTTCCAGAATAATGATAACTGTGACTTGGATTTACTTTTGCTTGCTCACTTATATTTTCATTTAATATATTTATTCCAATAGTATCAAAAAAATCTAAATTTATATAACAATGAAGACCTTTCTCTATTAAAAAATATTCCATCATCATTCTCCATGATTCAACTACTTTTTCATTTCCTGCTTTTCTTGTTCCTTTATTATGTATATATAAAATTTTATAATCTTCTTTTTCTTCATTGACTATTTGTTTTATTTTATTAATTGTTAAAAATTCATAATACTTAATATTGTTACTTAGATGAATGAATTCAATTTTTGAATCATCATTTATATAATTTGCTATCATTTCAATATTTCCCAAATAGCATACATATATTTGTTTAATATGATAATATATTTCTGAACTTTGTATTTTTTTTAATTGTTCATTAAATATTTCAATTCCATTATTTAAATTACATACATGCATAAATACCAAAATATCTTTTTTTAAATCATAACGAATAAATGATTCATGATTATATATATTTTCATCGTAAAATATAAATGTTTCTTCACCCCAATCTTTCCAATTTATTTTTAAATCATTCTTTATTTTTATAAAATTACCTGTTTGATTTTTATCTTTTAATCTTATTATTTCATTATTATTAAAATTTAATATTGCTTGGTCATTCCATTCATTGTGATTTAATTCAATTAATTTATAATTTAATAAATTATTTAATTTATTTGAATAAATGTAACTATCATATGTTTCTAATATGTATTTTTCTTTTACATTATATATTTGAATTTTGTTTTTTTCAATAAATTGAAATTTAAATACTTTTTCAAAAAATATAAATTCATTTTTATAATCTTCAAATATTAATGTAACAAATCCAAATTTATTATTTATAATTATAAATATTTCATTCATTTTAATTATATCAATAATTATTTACTGATTTTTAAATTAATTTAAATAATTATTCCAAATATTTATTCCAAATACTATTATTTAAATAATTTTTATTATTATTTTTATATATTTTTTTTAATTCTTGTATTGTAATATGTGTATATCCTTCTTTTTCCATAGATTTATTACAATTTATTGAAAAATATTTTTTATAATCATAACTATCATTTGGTATAGCATATAATGTATGAGTATTACCAAAACGCTTTTTATAAAATTTATAATCACCTAATTTTTTATTATTAGAATTTTCATTTACTTCAGCCATTTTTATCTTATTAAAAAATGTTTTTTTATTACTAACTCCTTTATTAGTATGACTATATGTTCCTGTTCCAATTCTATATTTTTTCATAATAGTATCTAAAGATTCTTTTTTCGGACATGATGGAGATGATAGAAATCCAAAAATTCCTCCTTTCATTTTATTTTTTTTTATTAATTTAACAATGGGTTTCATTGTAAATTTAACTTTTCCATTTGCTGTTTCTGCTTTTTTTAATTCATTTGAAGTATATTTTTTATAATATCCAATATAAGGACCATATATTTTCTTTAATGAACCTTGTGTATATTCTTGAATACAGAATTTTACTTTTGGCATAGAAGCTTTTTTATTTTTCATTAATCCTTTATAATGAGCAATAGAAGTTAATAACTTTCTGGCAGCACTTCCAGGACTAGCTTTATAACTTATTGAAACATTACCAATTTTTAATTTTTTTTCATTTAATTTTATAACTCTAAAATTTCGTTTTGACATTATTATATATTAATATATAAGATAAAATATTAACTATATATTTATTTTTTTATATTCTATATAATTAACTCTAAAATTTGAATTTGAATTTAATATTAAACTATTTTTATTTTTTATATAAAAATATATCATAAATATAATAAAATCAATTTTTGAATTTATGGTTTGTACAAAATTATTATCAATAATTAAATTAGTTTGTGTTTTTATTGATTTTATTTTATTAATATTATTTATATGTACAAAATAATTTATATTTAATTTATTTTGTTCATTCATTTCAAATTTACATAAATTTATTAAATTAATTAATAATTTATTCATATATATATGTAAAAATAATGTTGATTTACTATAATTAATTATAATTACATAATTAGTTAGTAATTCTTCGAAATTTAATATTTCATTTAAATATTCATAATAACTAAAATCATCAAAAAGTAAAATTAAATTTTTATTATATTTATCAAAATATTCAAACCATTTTTCTTGATTTTTCATAAAATCTTCATTACTTTTAAAGTTGATTATAGTTATTTCATTTAATATTTCTTGATTTTGATTTTGATTTTTAAATTTGTTTTCAATAATCATACAATATCCATAATGTTCAAAAATATCATAGTTTTTATGATTATTAAAAATATATGTTAAGTCTTCTAAAAATATATATTTATCATTAAATGTTTTGATTGAATAAATGATTTCATTATTTTTAATATTTAAATATTTTTCTTCATTCATTATGTTTTCAAAATAAGTAAATATATTTGAATCAAAATTGTTGAAGTTGATTTCATTTGTTGTTTTGTTTACTGTTTCATTATTTATTACATAAACATTTTCTATTATATTTTTATATTTTTCAACTTTATTACTTATTTTTACATATAGATTTTCATAATCATCATCCATTAAAAAATTATATGTATCTAAATTATTGATTAATTGATTATCTTCAATATAATATTTATTATAATCATTATTTAAAATTATAATTTCTTGTTTTGTTGTTTCTTGTTTTTGTATTTGATTGTTTTCAATTAATATTAATTCAAAATAATCATTTTCTTGAATTTGTAAATAATTATTTGTTTCATTATTATACCATGTAATAGAAATATTTGATTGATTGTATGATTGTTCGCACGTATAATTTCCAACAATAATAAACATATTATTTAATATAATGTTTTCATATTTATGTAAATAATATGTATTATTAGAATTATTTTGTAAAAAATATTTTGTAAAATATTCTATATCTATGTACTCATTGTCTAAATATATAAATTCAGATTTATTTTTATCATTAAAATCATATATGATTAATTTTTTATTATTTGATTCAAATAAGAATTTATATTTTTGCTGATTTATATATATATAATTTTTATCATATTTAATATTTTGCTTATTTTGATTTAATTGGTTTAATTCGTTTAATTGGTTTAATTCGTTTAATTGATTTAATTGGTTTTCTTGATTTAATTGGTTTTCTTGATTTAATTGGTTTTCTTGATTTAATTGATTTAATTGAATAAGTGTTAAATACTCAATAAATTTATTATTATTATAATAAACATCATTAATATTATAAAATATTTCTTTTTCCCATTGATTCCAATAAATAGTTAAATAATTGTTTTCTTCTGTATAAGTTCCTGTATCTTTATTTATATTTTGTCTAATACATGTTTTATTAGAATTTAATATTATTTCATCTTCCCATGAATAATTTTTAATAAAAACAGTTTTGTAAGTTTCTGTATCATATTGATTTTGTTTATATAAATAATAATATTTATTATCTATATCATTATATTCAAATACTTCTTTATCATAAAGAATCCATTTTATAGATATATAATTATTATTTAATTCATAAGTTCCTTTATCATTATTTGAAGAACGATAACAAGTAAAGTTTTCAGATTCTAATATAATAATATCATACCAATCTTTATGAACTAATTCTAATTCTTGCTTATGAATAATTTCTAATTCTTTCTTTTTATTTATTTCTTCATTGGTTTCTATTAATACTTCTAGACTACTTTTTTCAAGATGAAAATATTTAATATTATTTTCTTCTTTATAAAAATAATAAATAGTTTTATTTCCATTTACAAATTGAACATTTAAATCCGCGTTTTGATTTTGAAAATCATAAGTACCAATTTTAAAATTATTTTCATCTTTTATTGAATCATCAAATAAACTTAGATAAAATATATGATATTTATTATCAAGAAATATGTTTATTTCTTCCATACTTTCAAAAAAAAATTTATTTTTTTTTTAAAACTAAAAAATTATTTATATACTCTATTTTTATGTCCATATTGAATATATTCTTTTAATATTTCAATTTCATCTAATTCATTTAAATCTTGATTTAATTTTTTATAAATAATTATATCAAAATCATCGGGAAGTTTTATCCAAAATTTATTTTTAATTCCTTCATTCAAATAATGTTCTTTTATTTTTTCTTTATTGTATTTATTATCATTATTTAAATATACTTTTTTATAAAAATTATAATCAAATTTTGCTGGAAATTCATATTTTCTATTTTCATGAACTCCAATTGTTTTAAAATGTTCAATAATTTGATTGTGATTCAAATTTTCAATATCAGGATTTAATTTTTTATATAAATTTATATCAAAATTATCTGGCATTTTATATAATCTTTTTTCTTTACTTCCTTTTTCTAAATAATGTTTAATTAAAAAATCATCATTATCATAATAAAATAAATCAGGATTAAATAATCTATATCCATGAATACTAAAATCTTTTGGAAGTTCTTCATTATTCATATTTTTTTCATTTTGTTCATTTTGTTTATTTGACAAACTATTTAATTCATTAGATGATGGTTTTTTATAAAATTTATTAAAACCTTTATATTGTCTATTTTCAACAATTCCATGTTGAATAAAATGATCATATACTTCATTATCATTCATAAATGATAAATCAAAATGAAGATTTTTATAATTTTTAACTTCAAAATCTTCGGGTATTTCATATATTCTTTCTTCATTTTTTCCAATATTTACATAATGATACAATGCTTCTTCATCATTTAAATTTGATAAATCTTTATAGAATAATCTGTAGTTTGTTGGATTAAATTTAGTATCTAATTTATATATTCTTTTTTCTTTCATTCCTCTATTTACATAATGATGAATTAATTGTTCGTTATTTAATTCTTGTAAATCTTTGTATAATTTTTTATAAATTTCAGGTTTAAAATCTATTGGAATATAATAAGGTCTATTTTCTTGAATACCTATGGTTAAAAAATGTTCATATAATTCATCTTCATTTAAATTATTTAAATCTTTGTTTAAAAGTTTATAATTTTTTAATCGAAACTCTTTTGGAAAATATGCTATTCTTTGTTCTGCTTTTCCAAAATCTAAATAATGAAGAATCAATTCATCATTACTTAAATTTGATAAATCACTATTAAATTTTTTATATAAATCTACATTAAATTCAACTGGTAATTTATAAGTTCTTCCTTCAACTAAACCATATTCTAATAAATGAATTTTTAGTTCTATTGAATTTAATTTGCTTAAATCATTATTTGTTAATTTATATATATGTTCATCATAGTCAGTTGGTATTAAATTATTTACTAAAACATGATTTGTTTTTAAATAATGAATAAATGCATCTTGATTTTGTTTTTTATTGTAATAATTATAAAAATAATCATTGATACATTTTTCTTCATCGTTTTCATTTTTTTTATAAATAACTTTAAAAGCATCTAAATTGAAAAAATATTCAAATTTATATTTTCTTTTTTCATAATGTCCAAAATGTAAATAATGTTCTATTAATTCTTGTTTATTCATATTTTTAAATTCATCAATATGTAAATATTTATATATCAAAGGATTAAAATCTTTTTGTATTTCATAACTTAAATTTTGCTTATATCCAATTGTAAAATAATGATTTTTTACTTCTGAATTAGACATATTTAATAAATTTGGTATTCTTTTATTTAATATTTTATATACAGAATGATTAAAAGTAATAAATGGATCATTTTCTTTTAATGAACCTACATATTTATAATGATATTTTACATACTCACTGTTATAAAAAAATATATTATTTGTTTCTTTATAGTAATTTAAATATTTTATGTCTATATTTTTAATTTTATTTTGATTTTCTTCAATAAAATTTTTTATTTCTTCATCTGATGAATTTTTATAAATCGGTATTAACTTTTTTATCCAAATTATTTCCATATTATTCATATTTAAATTATTTTCATTATTTAAATTATTTAAATTATTTTCATTATTTAAATTATTTTCATTATTTAAATTATTTAAATTATTTTCATTATTTAAATTATTTTCATTATTTAAATTATTTTCATTATTTAAATTATTTTCATTATTTAAATTATTTATTTTATTTAATTCATTATTATTTGAAACATTATTATTTGGTGAATTTTGTATTTTTATTTCATTTGGTATTAAATCATTTTTATATGAATAAAAAATTATATTTTTTAATAATCCTTTATTTATTAAATTTTTATTATAATGTATTAATTGATTATAAGTAAATTTATTATCTAATTTAATTTTTATATTAAAATATAATTTGATATAATATATATATATTTCATTAAATAATTTAGCATTATTAAATCCATTTTTTAAAATAATATCCTCGTTTTCTCTTGCGTAATTATCATAATGATTTAATATTTCTATATTTGAACAATTAGACTTACTTTTATTTTGATTTGTTTTATATAAATATATATCAAAAGTAGATGGGACATTAAATAAATTTTCTAATTTACTATTTTGTAGCTTATTGGAATATACTTCAGGAAATATTTTATATTGATTTAATATACAATTTCTTCCTTCATTAACTCCATATCCTAAATAATGATGAAATAATTCTTCATCTGTAAAATTATTTAAATCATTATATGTTTTTCTGTAAAAATCAACATCAAAATAATCTCTTATTTTTTCTTTATCATAAACATAAAATTTTATGAAATCTTGTATTTTTTTAAGTTTTAATAAATGAAATATATTTTTATTTAATAAACGCTCATATAATTCATTATTTTCCCAAAATATATTTTTTTGTTCATTCCATTCTTTTGCTAATTTTAAAAAGCAATCGTGATTTTTATCTATATGTATAATTCCTAATTCAAAATGTCTAATAACAGATTCTTGATTATGAATTAAATGTTTTTTTGATTCAAAATTATTCATAAATTTATTCATAATTTTTGTTTTAATTAAAAATAAATAGGATTGATAATGATAAATTCCTAATTGTGAGGAATCATTATATCCGTATATATTTATTGATTCAGGTAAGTTTGATATATAAGTAAAAAAATTGTCTAATTTTTCTACAATTAATATTGAATCATTTGTAAATACTATTGAATCAAATTTTTTAAAATTAAATTTTTCATAATTTTTTAATACTTGATTCCATTTTCCAAAATCTAAATATTTATCATTTTTTATTTCTATATAATCAATTATATAATCAAAATCTTCTATATCATCTTTTAAGTTTTTTGAATATTTTGAATCTGAACTATTAATTATGATAATGTTATTTGTAAATTTTCTAAATTCATTTAAATTATTTAATAAAGTGAAATATTTTTTTAAACTATCCGTATGACAAGCAATTAAAATACATATTTTATTCATTTAAATCTAATTAGTAAATCAAAAAAATTTATGAAATTTGAATTAATTATTATTAAATAAATTGAATGAATTGAATGAATTGAATGAATTGAATTAATTATTAATTAATTATTATTAAAAAAAAAAAATATTTTTTTTTGTTAGTATGAAAAAAGATATTTATCTAAAAATAGGTGACTTAGATAATAAAATACTTGAATTATTATTAAAATATTATGATTGTGATAAATTATCAAATATGAATTTTAAAATAAATGATAATATTTTGGCTATTGATGAATTAAACGAAACAATTTATTTTGATAAAAATATTCAAATTCCGGGAGATATTAAGTTTAAAATGGACTGGATTGATTTTGATACTAATCAAAATATTGATCCTGTTTATGAAAAAATTGTTTCTAATTATTTTAATTTAAATGAAATTCAATATGTTGTTGAAGGAAAATGCATAAAAATAAATTATAAAAATAATATAGAAAATATTTATTTTGACAGTCTTGTAAAAAAAGATAAAAATATATATTATAATATTTTATACGAAAATATTAAAAAAAAAGAAAATATTATTTTTATGATTCAAGTAGGTAAATGGGAAACACTTGAAAAAATGTTTCATAATTTGGATATTATTGGTAAAATAAAAGCTAATTTTATTATTGCTGTTGTTGAAAATGAATATAATACTGAAAAATTAGATATTTTAAAGAAAAAATTAAAAAATTTAGTTATTATTGAAGTGCAGAATAAAGGTATGGATATTGGGGTTTTTTTAATAAGTTTATTGTATTTACGCAATAATAATTTAAACTATGAATATTTAATTAAACTTCATACAAAAACTGATGATAGATTTAGAGAACATGTTTGTGATCATTTAATCGGTTCTAAAGAAATTATTAATAAAAATATTGAATTATTAAATAATGATAAGTCAATTGGTATGCTAAATGGAACATTAATTTTTAATTACCATAAAAATAATTCATTTTTTCATAATCATTTAAACTATTTAGAATATTTAACTGAACTGATTTTAAATCAACAAATGGATATTAATAAATTAGAATTTGCTGTTGGAACATTTTTCTATTCTAGATTTGATGTTTTTGATGTTTTTAATGCGAATCACATTAAATTGGTTTATAATAAACTAAATGATTTTGAATCATTAGATGAAAATTGGTATGCTATTTTTTATAAATTAAAAAATAACGATTCTAATTTTATTAAAAGACATTTTGCGAAAAATAGGTCTTCAAATTATGGAAATAATTTAGAACTTCAAAAGAAAACAAATTGTAGTGGAATGCGTGATTTTATGATTGAACACGCTTTGGAAAGATTTTTTGGTTATTTAAATAAAAATAAAAAATATAAAATGGTTGAAGTTTAATAGTATTTTAAGGAATTAATAATTTTATTACTTTTAATTAAAACTTTCTATCTTCATAAACTCCATAATTAATCCAATGTTTTTTTAATTCTATTTTATTTTTTTTTTGTAAATCATCATTTTTTTCTTTATATTTATAGAAATCAAAATTTTCAGGAAAATCAAAATATTTTACTAATTTTACTTTATTTAATTTTTCCCATAATACTTGTGGTAATATATTTTCTGATTTTTTATATTTTCTACATTCAAACTGACCATATTCAAGAAAATGTTTTATTAAAAAATCATCATCAAAATTTGTTAAATCTTCATAACTTCTATAAACATCTATATCAAAATCCAATGGTATTTTTTTATGAACTACTTCTTTATTATCGTAATCTTTTACTATATTTTCTAAAAATTTTACTTTAATAATTGGTAATATTTCTCTACTTAATAAATAATAATAATATTCTGAATTTGATAAATATATATTTTTTTTTTCAACGGATTCAATATATGCTGTTTTACAATATGCTGTTCTATTTTTTATTTGATTGACTAATTCTTTTAAAAATTCTAAATACATAAGTGCATAATCATTTTTATTTTTAATTGAATAATTATTTATAATTTTTTTTACTGTGTTTATTTCTTCTTTTTTTATTGTAAATACATTTATTTGTAAATGATAAAATAATTCTGATGAATCTGTAAAACTGATTAAATCATATGAACATTTATTTACAAATTCAAAATAACCATTCAAATTATTTAAATAAACATAATCATCCAATATAATTGTTATTGAATTTATATCTTCATCTTTCATTGTTTTTAATAATATATCCATTTTTTGAAAATTATTAAATTGATCTACATTTTCAAATTTTATTAAATTTCTTATATTTTTTGTTTTTTTTTGTAATTTCTCACTAAAATTATTTGTTTCATCACAAACATAAAATTCACTAAAATTATTACTTAATATATGTATATTATGATAATTTATATCTAAATATTTTTGATTAATAGTACTATTTATAAAAAATCCTATATTTTTCATTAAAAAAATATAAGATTTTTTATTTTGTTTTTAATCTAAAATTAATTTTTATTTTATTTTTGTTTTTTTTTGTTTTATTTTTTTTTTTGTTTTACTTACTTAGTTTTACTTAGTTTTACTTAAAAATCATTATTTATTTCAAAGGATGTATTATTTACTTCTATATTTGATTTAGCATATTCTCCTACTCGTAATTCAAAAAAATTGGTTTTTGGTCTTAATGATATCATTTCCATAAAATCAAATGGATTTCCAGTATTCCATATTTTTTCATATCCTAATTGTACCAATAATCTATCAGAGACAAATTCTATATATTCTTTCATTAAATCAGCATTCATTCCTATTAATGCACATGGAATAGAATCAGTTATAAATTCTTTTTCTATTTCAACAGCTTCTTGAATAATTTCTTGTATGATTTCTGGCTTAATCTTATGTTTGATATAACTGTAAAGTAAGCAAGCAAAATGACAATGCATTCCTTCATCTTTACTTATTAACTCATTACTAAATGTTAATCCTGGCATTAATCCTCTTTTTTTTAACCAATAAATAGCACAAAAACTTCCTGAAAAGAAAATTCCTTCTACAATTGCAAATGCTATTAATCGAGTTGCGAAATTTACTTCTTTGTTCTCTATCCATTTATATGCCCATCTTGCCTTTTTAGCAACACATGGAATATTTTCTATAGAATTAAATATTTTTATTTTTTCTTCATTGTCTTTAATATATGTGTCTATCAATAAACTGTACGTTTCACTATGAACATTTTCATTAAATATTTGATAAGAATAAAATGCTCGTACTTCTGGAATTTCTATTTCATTTAAAAATCGAACTCCTAAATTTTCCATTATAATACCATCACTACCCGCGAAAAATCCTATAATATTTTTTATAAAATATTTTTCATTATTTGTTAAATTCATCCAGTCATTCATATCTTTACTTAAATCAATTTCATTTGATGTCCAAAATGCACTTTCTGCCTTTTTGTATTCTTCATATATATCTTTATATTTTATAGGAAATAATACAAACCTATTTGATGATTTTTGGAGAAGAATTTCATCTTTATCATTATCTTTGTTTGTTGTTCCTATATAATTATTAAATTCCATATTTACTTATATTAATAGTATTATATTTTTATATAAATTATATAAATTATATTTTAAAAATTTTTATATTTTTAAAAGTTAAGAATTAATGGAACTTAACAATTCTGAAAAAGAATTATTAAATAATTATATACCTACCTTAAAAAGACATTTTAAAAAATATGAAAATTATAATTTCTTTAAACCTCCATTTTTTGAAAAATTTGTATTAAAACTAAGTCTTATAAACACAGATACTGAATTAATAAGTGATATTATTGATAAAATAAACAATAATATTATTTCAAATGAAGATATATATTTTTCTATTAATTATTATTATAATTTTCCTAAAAATATTAAATCAAGTATTCAAAAATTTATTTTTCATTCAAATGATGCTATACATATTAAATTTAAAGCAAATGTTGTATTGCTTAATGTTAAATATTTTCAATATTATTATTTCTTAAATGAATTGTTATTTAATGAAAACAATTCAAATAGTCAAAATGATAAAAACAATTCAAATAGTCAAAATGATAAAAACAATTCAAATAATGATATAAATCACGAATTATTTTATACTATTTATTTATTTTTAAAAAATAATGATTCTGAATACTCAGATGAAAGCACATCCACGAGTAATACTATCAATATTAAACAATATTGTAGAAAATATTTTAATATGAAAATATTTTTTTATTTAATGGATGATATATTTCGCATTTATAAAAAAAATGTAGATTTATTAATAAAAAATGAAGTTATTGAAGACATGAATATTCATTTATTATTTACAAATAATATATTTAGTAAATGGTCATTAATTTACAAAAAAATGATTGAGAATGATCATTTTGGTGAAATTGAAAAAAATTATAAATTGAAAAGTAAATCATTAAGACACTTTATTTGTTCTAAAAATATTTGTTAAATAATAAATTCGAAACTT
>Ga0209223_10004691_pt1 | contig 12355 bp, 14 predicted proteins | sample COG_06_FD_184750 | JGI IMG/M metagenome (GOLD analysis project Ga0209223, IMG submission 184750) | Pelagic Microbial community sample from North Sea - COGITO 998_met_06 (SPAdes) (version 2) | ecosystem: Environmental > Aquatic > Marine > Neritic zone/Coastal water | place: Helgoland, sampling...
ACTTATTTTCATTCAAAAGAGTCTCAATTTGGATTCTTTCTTTGAGTGTAAGTCGACCATTTTTTTTACGTAACATAATTACAAATCTATTAATTTAGATTTGTTGCGTTAAGTTCTTGAGTACGCAAAGGTAAGTACCAAAACTCCTGATATTTTTAAAAATGCCAATGGATAGATAATAAACGTAGGAAATCCGAAACCAGTAAAGGCCTTTATTATATCATCATGTTTAAATACATACATACTAGATGACATTAACATCATTGCACTTAATAATCCTGTTGCAATCCAAAAAATAATTTTATTCGTTTTCATCATATAAAGTTTTAATTATGGTACAAATGTAATAAAAATATTTTTAATTACCGTGGTAAATAAAACCAAGGTATGTAAAAAATGATATTTGATTCCATTTTTGTACATTAGCCGCGCAAAAATCAGCAATACTAATGGATATAAAATTCAACGCAAACGAAGATTATAACAGACTTCTTTCAAAAGATTTAAAGAAAAAGCTTTTAAAAGTTTATGAAGGTGGTGGTAAAAAGCGTAATGCTAAAATTCATGCAAAAGGGAAACTAACTGCCCGTGAACGTATTAACTACTTATTAGATAATGACGCTGAAGCTTTAGAAATTGGAGCTTTTGTAGGAGACGAAATGTATGAAGAACACGGAGGTTGTCCTTCTGGTGGTGTTGTTGTGAAAATAGGAAAAATAAAAGGCATGCAATGTATTGTTGTTGCCAATGATGCCTCAGTGAAAGCAGGTGCATGGTTTCCGATCACTGCAAAGAAAAATTTAAGAGCTCAAGAAATTGCCATGGAAAATAAAATTCCAATTATCTACTTGGTGGATAGTGCTGGAGTATATCTTCCTCTGCAAGATGAAATATTCCCTGACAAGGAACACTTCGGAAGAATTTTTAGAAACAATGCCATTATGAGCAGTATGGGAATTACTCAAATTTCTGCTGTTATGGGGAGTTGTGTAGCCGGTGGTGCCTACCTACCTATCATGAGTGACGAAGCTTTGATTGTAAATAAAACAGGAAGTATATTTTTAGCAGGAAGTTACTTGGTAAAAGCTGCTATTGGAGAAAGCATCGATAATGAAACTCTAGGAGGTGCTACTACGCATTGTGAAATCTCTGGAGTTACAGATTACAAATCGGAAGATGACAAAGATGCATTAGATACCATTCAAAACATCATCGATAAAATTGGTAGTTCTGATAAAGCGGGTTACAACAGAAAAGAAGCACTAGAACCTAAAGAAAATCAAGAAGAAATATTTGGAATTTTACCAAAATCTAGAGCGGATCAATATGACATGAACGAAATAATCAAAAGATTGGTTGATGATTCAGAGTTTGAACCTTATAAAGAAGAATTTGGTAAAACCATTATTTGCGGTTATGCACGTATTGATGGTTGGGCAGTAGGAATCGTCGCCAATCAAAGAAAAGTGGTAAAAACCGCAAAAAAAGAAATGCAATTTGGAGGTGTTATCTATTCAGATAGTGCAACCAAAGCTACTCGCTTTATTTCTAACTGTAACCAAAAGAAAATTCCGTTGGTATTTTTACAAGATGTTACTGGATTTATGGTAGGAAGTAAATCTGAACACGGTGGAATTATTAAAGATGGTGCCAAAATGGTCAATGCAGTAAGCAACTCTGTGGTACCTAAATTTACTGTGGTTATTGGAAATTCTTATGGTGCTGGTAACTATGCAATGTGTGGAAAAGCATACGACCCTAGGTTGATCTGTGCTTGGCCAAGTGCGCGTTTGGCTGTAATGGGTGGTACTCAAGCTGCCAAGGTACTTTTACAAATGGAAACAGCTTCATTAAAAAGTCAAGGTGAGGTAATCACACCAGAGCGCGAGGCTGAAATACTAAAATCTATTGAAGAAAAATATGACAAACAAACATCTCCTTATTATGCAGCCGCAAGATTATGGACAGATGGTGTTATCAATCCTTTAGATACCAGGAAATGGATAAGTACTGGAATTGATATTGCAAACAATGCACCGATAGAAAAACAATTCAATCTTGGAGTAATTCAAGCTTAAACGTATAATTTAAATTTTTAATAAAGGTCAATGCTATACAGTATTGACCTTTTTTTTTGAACGAATAATTAAAATACTGTTCGTATTTATTTAATTGATACTCTATAAATAGTTTACAGTTTATGACATGCATCATAAAAATAATAAAGACTCGGTTTTATTTTTGAATTCGAATATTTTGTAAATTCCAATCTCAAAGCATACAAAGAATGAGTAAAGCTATTTATATTGCCACAATAGAATCACACACGGGGAAATCACTAGTTTCTTTGGGCCTTTTAAGAATGATGCTTACGAAATCGATTAAGGTAGGATATTTTAGACCTATTATTAATGATACCGAAAGTGGTCAATTTGACAACCACACAAACACAGCCATCAATTTTTTTAATTTAGACTTAAAACTATCTGATTGTTATGCCTACAAGCAAAGCGAAGTTTTAAAGTTACTGAGCAAAGGAAAGGTATATGAAGTGATTCAAACGGTTATCGAAAAATATAAAAACCTTGAAGATCGTTTTGATTATGTTTTAGTAGAGGGAACTGACTTTGCTGAAGAAGGAAGTTTCTTGGAACTTGACTTAAATCTTGCCATTGCTAAAAATTTAGGAATTCCTTGTTTGATTGTTGGTTCTGGAAAAAATAAAACTTCGGATGAGTTTATCAACAGTATGGAAATTACTTACAAAGCTTTCAAAAGAAAAGAAGTAGATATTCTTGGTTTGATTGCAAATAAAGTAAGCCTTGAAGACAGAGAATTGGTGGCATCGGAACTAAAAAAAGTAATTCCTAGCGAAATTCAAATTGATGTCATTCCGGAGAGCTTATATCTAGAAAACCCTACGGTAAAAGAAATCAACGAGGCTTTGGAAGGTAAAGTTTTATTCGGAGAACAATTTATCGATAATACTATTGGTAGTTTTAGTTCTGGTGCAATGCAATTAAGAAATTACCTAACTCGAATCAAAGAAAATGCTTTGGTAGTTACCCCAGGTGATAGAGCTGATATTATTTTAGGTGCTTTGCAAGCCAACTCATCTTCTAATTACCCTAAAATTTCCGGACTTGTTCTGACTGGAGGATTATTACCTGAAGCATCTATTTTAAAACTTATTGAAGGGGTTCAATCTACGGTTCCTATTATCTCTGTTAAGGGAGGAACTTTTGGAACCACTAACAAAATTGGAGCTGTAAAGTCTAAGATTTACTCTACCAACTCTAAAAAAATATTATTGGCCTTAGATACTTTTGATTCTTATGTAAATGCAGAGGTGATTGCCAATATTCTTACAAAATACAACTCAGAAAGAATTACCCCAAATATGTTCCAATACAACCTGATGCAAAGAGCTAAGGTGAATCGAAAACATATTGTATTGCCAGAAGGAAATGATGATAGAATTATTCAAGCCGCTGCTCGTTTGCAATTGTTAGATATTGTAGACCTGACAATTTTAGGTGATAAAAGCACCATTCAATTAAAATGTGACCAGTTAGGACTTCAGATAGATTTAGACAAAATCAATATTTTGAATCCAGGAGACTCTGTTCATAATAAAGAATTTGCACAAACTTTATACGAAGCTCGTAAACATAAAGGTATGACCGAAACTACTGCCAATGATTTGGTAAAAGATGTTTCTTATTACGGAACCATTATGGTAATGAAGGAAATGGCAGATGGAATGGTTTCTGGTGCTGCCCATACAACGCAACATACCATCAAACCTTCTTTACAATTGATAAAAACAAAACCGGGTGTTTCGGTTGTTTCTTCAGTATTTTTTATGTGTTTGCCTGATCGTGTTTCTGTAATGGGAGACTGTGCGGTAAATCCAAACCCAAATGCGGAACAACTTGCTGAAATCGCCATCAACTCTGCACAATCATCAGAAGCGTTTGGTATCAATGCTAGAATAGCAATGCTATCCTACTCTTCTGGAAGTTCAGGAAAAGGAGAACAAGTAGAAAAAGTAAGAGAAGCTACGGAAATAGTTTCTCAAAAATATCCCGATTTAAAAATTGAAGGACCAATTCAATACGATGCGGCTGTAGATATGAATATCGCTAAAAGCAAAATGCCAGACTCTAAAGTAGCAGGTCAAGCTTCGGTATTGATTTTCCCTGATTTAAATACAGGTAACAATACTTACAAAGCCATTCAAAGAGAAACAGGTGCATTAGCAATAGGGCCTATGCTACAAGGATTGAATAAACCTGTAAACGATTTGAGTAGAGGGTGTACTGTAGAGGATATTTTCAATACAGTTTTACTAACCGCAATTCAAGCAAACCAAGAATCATAATGAATATATTAGTATTGAATGCAGGATCATCGTCGTTGAAATATCAACTTATTTCAATGCCTTCTCAACAAGTTAAATGTGTGGGATTGGTTGAAAGAATAGGAATGGATGATGCCATTTTCACACATGAAAAAGGAAAGCAAGAACACAATGAGGTATGCCCTATTCCAAATCATACCGTTGCTCTAAAAAAAGTGGAAGCTGCATTGATGCATGCTGATTATGGCGTGGTTAAAAATGTGGATGAAATTGATGCGGTTGGACATAGAGTTGTTCATGGAGGAAGCAGATTTACCAAAACCGTTATGGTAACCGAGGATGTAAAAGAAAATATAAGAGAATTATTTGCTTTGGCTCCTTTACACAATCCTGCAAATTTAACAGGTATTGAAGTTGCAGAAAATGTTTTTAAAAATGCAAAGCAGGCGGTTATATTTGATACTGCTTTTCATCAAACAATGCCACAAGAAGCCTATCAATATGCCATTCCTAACAAATATTTAAACGAAGACGAAATAAGAGCCTATGGCTTCCATGGAACGAGTCATAAATATGTTTCAGAAAAAGCAATTGAATATCTAGGAGAAAAATCAAAAAACATCATCACCATTCATTTAGGGAATGGTTGTAGTATCTCTGCAATAAAAGATGGGAAATGCGTTGAACACTCGATGGGATTAGGACCTTCAAACGGTTTGGTAATGGGAACTAGAGCTGGAGACATTGACCAGTCGGTTATTTTTCATCTACAAAAGAAATTTGGCAAAACAGCAGAGGAGGTAAATCATATACTACAAAAAGAATCTGGAATGAAAGGTTTGACAGGACATTCAGATTTAAGAGATATCGGAAATTTAGCCGCTGAGGGAAACAAGGATTGTATCAATGCTTTGAATTTAGCAGCACATAGAATAAAAAAATATATCGGCTCTTATACCGCCATTTTAAATGGTTTAGATGCTATTGTTTTTACAGCTGGTATTGGTGAAAACTCTAGTTTGATGCGTGAGTTAAGTTGTAAAGATATGGATTGGCTAGGAATTCAATTAGACAATGAAATCAACAACACAAGAGCTAAAGGTATTCTAGAAATTCAGAAAGTGGATGGAAAGGTAAAAGTCTTAATCATTCCGACCAACGAAGAAATTGAAATTGCCAAACAAACTTTTGATCTTTTACAGGAATCATAATTAGTAACCCTTTTACAAAATTGCACATGGAAATTACATCTTTTAACAACGAGTTGGTTTTTGAAGATAAAATCAAAACAAAAGTAGTCCTAGAAACATCTTTCTCTAAAGAAATCCGGATTGTAATGAAGAAAGGTCAAGAGATGAAAGAGCACAAAACAAAATTCCCAATTATTGTACATGTTCTTGAAGGTTTGGTTGATTTTGGAGTTAAAGGGAAAATTCATGCATTTGATTCAGGTTCTATCATAAGTCTTGATGACAATATCCCTCATGATTTATTCGCTAAAAAAGATAGCATCGTTCGATTGACTTTATCAAAACAAGATACTGTGGACCGAGTGGAAAAGGTGATTGATGATTCCACAAAGCAATAGACCATGAAAACAATTGAATCTAGAAAAGAGATAAAACTATTAGTCGATACTTTTTTATATAAAAATTAGAAAAGATGAGACTTTAGGACCTATTTTTAACAAACACATCCCCGAAAACAGCTGGCCTGAACATCTTGAAAAATTAACAGACTTCTGGGAGACTAATTTATTTGGAGTTCCTAAATTCAAAGGAAACCCTACTTTAAAACATGTCAATGTAGATAAAGGATTGGATCACAAAGTGGATCAAGTGCATTTTGGCTTATGGTTACAGTTGTGGCTTGAAACCATCGATGAACTATATACCGGAGATCTCGCTACCAAAGCTAAAGAAGCCTCTAGAAGAATGGCTCACGGACAATTTATGGCCATTTGGAACCACAGACCAAAATAATTCTTCAACCACATAGAGAACAGCAAAATATATGCTTCTTGAAACGAAATCTACTACTCCACTCGGATAAGGATCTACATGTATCATGTGTAAATAAAACTTGTAAACTAGGGTAGTAATTTTTACATTTGCTTTTCAAATTTTAACAGAAGTAAATTACAATTAGAAATGGGTAGAGCATTTGAATTCCGTAAAGCAAGAAAGATGAAACGTTGGTCAGCGATGGCTAAAACTTTTACACGTATTGGTAAAGATATCGTGATGGCTGTAAAGGAAGGTGGACCTAACCCAGACACAAACTCTAGATTAAGAGCGGTTATGCAAAATGCCAAAGCTGCAAATATGCCAAAGGACAATGTAGAGCGCGCAATTAAAAAAGCAACAGATAAGGATACCGCCAACTATAAAGAAGTGTTATTTGAAGGATATGCTCCTCATGGAATTGCAATTGTTTGTGAAACTGCAACGGATAACAACAACAGAACTGTTGCCAATGTGCGTGCTGCCTTTAACAAATGCAATGGTACTTTTGGAACTTCTGGATCGGTAATTTTTATGTTTGATCATACTTGTAACTTCAGAATCAAATCTGAAGGTGTAGATTTAGACTTAGAAGAATTAGAATTAGAATTGATGGATTTTGACGTAGAAGAAGTTTTCCAAGATGAAGATGGAATTTTAATCTACGGACCATTTGAGCAATTTGGAGCAATTCAAAATTATTTAGAAGAACATAGTTTAGAGATTCTTTCTTCTGGATTTGAAAGAATTCCAACAACAACAAAAAAACTAGGAGAAGCAGAACAAGCAGAAGTTGAAAAACTGCTTGAAAAATTAGAAGAAGACGATGATGTACAAAATGTATATCATTCTTTAGAGATGTAATATCTTAAAGATGTATTTATATAAAAAACCACCCATTGAATGGGTGGTTTTTCTTTTTAATGAATCCTTGTGTTAACTAGGTTCATTATAAAAAGAACGTGTTAGTTTGATGCTCGCCGATAATTAATTTTAATTGGTGCTTTTCTTCCTTATATATCTATGGATATATCCATCCCCTTTTACAATATTAATAGGATGCTAGTGTCATATACACCCCTATTTTTTCCTTCATTCAGACAAGCGAATTTATCTATCTGAGTAAGGATATACTCCTTGTCAAATGGCTCTCCATGTTTCTCTAAAAAGTCTAGGTGTTTTTGATACTCATAAGCTTTAGTGCTTACTTTATCTACAAGAGTAAGATGTTCTTCTCTTGTTTGGGCCATTAAATTTTCAGTACGATCTTTTTCTCTCGTAAGGTTTCCTCCCATCCCTCTACAATCGATGTGACATATATCAACAGCTCTTCCTCCTGATATTTAAGAAGGTATAAAGTCTCCTTGGTCGTGACCAAAGTATTCTAAATAAACTCGTACATGATTTTTCAATCTTCTGATAGAGATTGTGACAAAGAATTTAATCTCTCATTACAGAAAGGTGTCTATTTCGGAAGTTCACATTTGTAACCTGTGATCAGGTAAATATTAAAATCATATTCCTCTATTACAAAAGGGGATTCCAATAAAGAAATTTCACATTTAATCTGAGCTGTGATAAACCGAGGCTAAGTACCTGATCAAGTACCAAATACACAATTTAAAACTAAAAAAAAACAATTTTAAGAGAACTGTTTTAATGAAAATGGCACACCCTTTTTCGTGCTGGTTAATTATTTATAAGAACCAATTTTCTTATTCGAAATTATGTTAGAAAAAACCATTTTCAGATTAAATAATTTATTCTATTTATCAACACAACTATTTTACTTCTACAAGGATAACAGTACTTGGATCAACCCTTTATTGTCATTTTTAACAGGAGAAAAAACATGTCCTATATTATCATAGTCCATAATTGTAGGTTTGTTTTTTTATTAATTGTTAAATTTTATATTATGAGTTATTTATCAAAATTAGAGCCAGGTGATGACTATTTTCATTCCTATTTCGTCAATGACGTATCAGTAGGAATTCGAAGAGCAATTGAAGATCTTTCTTCTAAAAACAAATCGGAAATAACCGCTTTAGAAAAGTTAGAATTGAAAATTCTCAAGCTACCTTTGTGTTGCTATCGTGGTAATTACCCTAACGATACCGAAATAGAAACGATGAGACAAGCTAGAGTCATTCAAGAAGAAGCTTATAAACTGATAAATGATCTAGAATAGAACTTAATTCTTTTTTTTGAAGAACCGTTGACTCGCAAAAAAATAAATTGCAGCAAGAACAAATAAAGAAATTGCGGTATTTATCCAATGTACAGACTCAGATCCTTCGTAAAGTCCCTTGTCCGGTTCTTCATTTTTATCACTGGCAAAAATGAATATTGAATTCAATAAGAAGATTATTGTTGTAAGTTTTTTCATAGCGTAGCAAAGATAATTATTTTACTACAACAGTAAGCAAGGAAACCTTCGTTTTGTTTCTAATTTTGTAGAATGAAATACACACAGCATTTTAAAAAGATAAAATTGGAGAAAGGGATTCCAATGTTAAACCATGACCAACATTCTAGGTATTTTAATATTGTGGCCATTGAATATCATGTAGATCAAATGCAAAAACTAGGACTTAACAGTCCTAGTTTTTTTAAATGTATTCAAAAACAAAATTCTGCTATAAAGCGGATTACAAAAGATTTGGATCCGGAGTTCTTATTTTTGGAGCTTGTGGAATTATCAAGGTAGATAACAGGTTAAACTGTTAATAATGGGTGTTGATCAAATGACTTTTTAAATTCATTACCATAAGCGTCTTCGTATTCCACATGAAAACTAACCTCACTTAGTTCTATAGAAACTAAAGAGAATTCGACTTGTTTAGGTAGTTCAAAATTATATATATGTTGTGTTGAACCTGGAGATATAACTTCTCTATTATCTAGCTTACTAATACTTATATCTTTCTGAGTTATCAAATAATCCCATTCTCCCACAATATCCTTTAACAAGGGTCTTATGTTTTCATAGTTTTTATTTTTATAAACAAAATAATTATTTATAATGATTGCAGGCCCTAGACCAGAATTTAAAATACTACAAGAGTATTTACCTTTTATTATTTCTGAAGAGCTTTGAGTAACAATAAAAGGCTTTATGGTTATTTTATTATGATTTTCAGTAAGTCTTAACGTTTTTCTGTTATACCTAACAGAAAGAATTAAGGTGATAATACTTAATGATATGGCTGTTACACCTAAAACCCTATCTAATGTAATTATAGCTGTTTCAATAGTTGTGTTACAATCTAATAACATGAAAAGATGATTCATAGTTTTTTTTCAAAGATAGTTAATTTAACAGTTTTTACAATCCAACCTTTTTTATCGGCACATTCTAATAATATCTTTTTTTTATCAACTTTAACAACATTCGTGTCATCTGGACACATCATCCAAAGTAAATACCAACCTAAACCATCCACAAGGAACACAGCCGCTAAAAAAAGCTTGACCTTTCTTAGTATTACCAAGATCAGCAGGGATGGTACATTCTTTATCGCTACATGATATTAGTCCTGTTAAAAAAATAATACTAGTGTTTTTCACATAATTATGATCTGTAATAATCTTTCAAAAAAAACTGTTTTAGTTTTTAGTTATTTGATAGATTTAAATAAAATTTATTTATTGCTTGAGCTTGAATTGCTCCGGAACTCCTTTGTCTCCTAATATACAGGAGTATGTACATCGAGCCCCCTCTAAAGCTACTTTTGCATTATCTGTAATATTCTTTACTACTCCATTAATGTATTTTATTCTATCCATTTATTTTTTCAAAAGCGGTTTTTTTATGGTCAAAATTTGTCAATTCTGGACTCATTTGAATCAAACTAAACGTTGAACTTATAAAAAAATGTAGTTTTACAAAGCTGAAACTTTACCCAATATACTAACACGAAAAAAATAGTTTTAATTCTTTGTCTTCCCCTTCTCTTTGCCTTTGCTTCCTATATAAAATCAAACAGCAACGAGAAGCCACAATTATTGTGAGAACCTTATTTACAAATGGTTCGTGAAAAGACAGCAACCATTACTTGGAAAACGGATGCTACTGCGAAAAACTGTCGTGTAGAAATACACAAAAAGAACTCTTCAAAAATCATTGTTAAAGAAGGAACATTGACACTACATGAAAACAATAGGTTTAACGAAGTTGTTTTTGAAAAACTCAAACCAACCATACTAACTACAATAAACAAGATGAAAAATTTATTTCTGTAACGGTTGGAGCTGTTGGGAAACTAAATAAAAAATGGACTCCAGATCCCGAAAATGAAAAAAATTGTAAAGATGGAAGCATTGTTGCCTATTATGAACATGTTCCTAGTTTTGCTTTAATTTCAATAGATCAGAATACACTTAAGTTTGAAGGGGTCAACTCTTTAAATGGGGAACGTTTTGATGGCTTTACAATCTCAAAATAATTATTTCAATAAAGTTTGGAACAGACATTCTTTCTTATTTCGAATATCGCAACAAGCATCATCCTATTAATAGACTCTTTTTCTATATATTTGATTGAACCAAATCAATAAAATGGAAACTTCAATTCTTACTGCAGTAATATTACCCGTTTCATTAGCCATAATTATGTTAGGAATGGGACTAACGTTGAAACTAGAAAATTTTAAAAAAATATTTCAATTTCCAAAAGCTGCTATTATTGGGTTGACAAATCAACTAATTGTGCTACCTATTATTGGTTTTGCATTGGCTATTTCTTTTGATTTATCACCTGATATGGCCATGGGATTGATGATTATTGCAGCTTGTCCGGGTGGACCAACAAGCAACCTGATCACACATATAGCAAAAGGAGACATTGCATTATCAATTTCCTTAACTGCAATTACTAGTATGTTGACTGTATTTACAATACCCATAATTCTTTCTTTCGCTTTGAATTATTTTACACAAGATTCCAATGCTCAAATTGAGCTTCCTATTATAAACACTATAATTCAAATAATGGGAATTACTATCGTCCCTGTAACCATCGGGATGCTTATTAAAAATTACTATCCTAAGTTTGCCGACAATATGGAATCTCCCATGAGAATTGCTGCTACCGTAATATTTATAGCAGTGTTGTTAGGAATTATTATGGCCAACAAACATCATATCGTTGAATATCTTAAAAAGATTGGTTTGATCGCTTTGGCGTTGAACATCGCGACTATGGCGCTTGGATTTTATTCTTCTAAATTTTTCAAATTGAACTTAAAACAATCTATTTCGATCACTATAGAAAGTGGAATTCAGAACGGAACTTTAGCGATTGTTATCGCAACTTCTATACTACAACAAACTGCGATGAGTATTCCAGCCGCTGTTTATTCTCTTTTAATGTTTCTCACAAGTGGAGTTTTAATATATCAGTTTGGCAGAAGAAAAAAGAGCTCAGCATCTGTTGCCTAATTCAAGCATTTCTTGTTCTCGTCTTTCTAGGAAATTAGAGAACACAAATTTTGGACAAATACCACTCTGGCAAAAGGAATAGTTATAAACCTAGTAGCAGGAGCCCAATTTTATTCCAACAAGCTTAAACAGGTAGCATACAAATCCTTTTTGTCGGTTTTTGATTTAAGCCAAGCATAAAAACAAAGAATAAAAATATCTTCTATTTTTGAATTTTGACCAATCAAATCAGCTACTCTTTTTTTAAAAGATTCTTTTTCAACACAAGCGTTGTCTTTGTAATACATACTAATCAACTTCACAAATTCAAGCACCCTCTTTTCATTTTGATCGAGGAGTGTTTTTTTATGTTTTTTTCTAAAACTCATCAATCTAGATTGAAACAAATCATAATTATCTAGCTCTAGCAATAACAACAACTGGAATGCCTACTTTTATAGTTACAGTTAAAACGGCTCATAAATGAATATATTTGAATTATGAGTAAAACAAAAAGATACGACAAGGACTTTAAAATTATGTTAGTTGAGTTAATGCTCTCAGGTCA
>Ga0209223_10004692_pt1 | contig 12350 bp, 6 predicted proteins | sample COG_06_FD_184750 | JGI IMG/M metagenome (GOLD analysis project Ga0209223, IMG submission 184750) | Pelagic Microbial community sample from North Sea - COGITO 998_met_06 (SPAdes) (version 2) | ecosystem: Environmental > Aquatic > Marine > Neritic zone/Coastal water | place: Helgoland, sampling...
CGCTCTGTTTGTTATCCACAACGAGCACTCCGTCCAATTGGTCGGTAAGCGCTTGAACCAAATACACCCCGAGGCTGTCGTTCGTTTCGATGTCAAACTCTTCTGGCAACCCCACTCCATTATCCGCCACCTCAATCTCCAGTTCTTCGCCCTTTTTTTCAACACGTAAGAATACTTTACCTGTTTCTCTGCCTTTGAATGCGTATTTTAAACAGTTGGAAACGAGCTCATTAACAATTAAACCGCAAGGGATTGCTTGCTTCAGGTTGATGTGGATGTCGTCCAGCTGACTTATCAATTCCACACGAGCCGAAATCTTGGAGTAGCTGTGAATTAAGTTTTGAGTCAACCGCTCCAAATAATCGGCAAAACCAATGGAGCTGAAGTCTGAGTTTTGGTAAAGGCTTTCGTGGATAAAGCTCATGGTCGATATCCTGTTTTGGCTTTCTTCCAAAACGTCCAACATCTTGGGGTCGTCTACAAACCGTCGCTGCAGGTTGAGCATGCTTGAGATAACCTGTAAATTATTCTTCACTCGGTGGTGGACTTCCTGAAGTAAGATTTCTTTCTCCTTTAGCGCCTCACGGATTTGATTGTCTATCTCTTTTCGCTCTGTGATGTCATAAGCAATGCAGCTCAACTCCTGCGCTCCCTCTTCAAATAAAACCGGATTAACAAACAACTGATACCATACAACCTCACCTGTTTTGGTGACCATCGGTAGCTCAAATTGCTGTTGGGTGCCTTGAGCAGCTCGGGCGAAGAGGTTCAGTTGTCCTTGGTAAAATTCATTGTTTGTGAATTCCTTCAGCGTCTCAATGATGGGGGTACCAACCGATGTATCAAACCCAAACTGTTCCGCGAGGATGTTTTTGAGGTTCTGGTTCACGGTGGTGACCCGAAGTTTTTTGTCGATGGTGAACATCAACAGGTAGCGCGTGGAGTTGAAAATAGACTCCAATTTGGCCGACTTCTCCTTTGCGTCGCGCTGATAAGCCCGGACCTCTGATACGTTTAAATAAATGCAGCGCAGGCCAATCAAACTCCCTTGTTCATTCGTCTGCATTGACCCGCCGCCCAACATCTTTAATGTTGAACCGTTTTTATGCATAAAGTTCAATTCGTTGCTTGAGCCCGCTAACCAGTCTGTCCAATCCTCCTTGGTTTTGTTCGCTGGAGCTTGAATCAAGTCTTGAATCAGCACCTTTTTTAGCTCTTTGGATGAATACCCCAGTGATTCAAAGAAAGACGGATTGGCATACTCTACGCCTCCCATTGCATTAACCTGAAAAACCAGGTCGGTTGCATTCTCAAGGATATCGCGGTAACGCTCGTCACTCCTTCTTAGTTCTTGTTCTGCAAAACGAATGTCGGTTACATCCCTTCCAACGAGCACAAAACCCGCGCCTTCTCCTTCATTGTTTTGAAGAGACGCAATGGATATGAGCATTTGAAAAACCTCTCCTGTCGATCGTTTGCCTGCTATTTCTCCCGCGTAGTAACCTTGTTGTTCCAAATCCGAAACGATGCCATTGAGATCCTTTGGGTCGTGCAGAAAATCCACAGCGGTCATCGTCTTCACGTCTTCGACCGTCATGCCAAACTCAACCGAAGCTGCATGATTGAATTGAACAATTTTCCCTTTGACATCAAGCGCAACAATCATATCAATAGAACTCTCGATGATGGACCTGTTGAAGCGCTCAGCGCCTTCGAGTTGTTTTTGCGTCTCTTTGTGTTGTAAAATCTCCTCTTTGAGCAAAATATTCGACTCCTCTGCTGATGTCCTCTTCAATTGTTCGCTCACCAGCTGCATCTGAGTCGATAAGTCATTGATTGTGATTTGCACAGCTGGTTGATTATCGAAAAAAGACAAAACCATTTGCAAACCCACTTCCTTTACCTCGTTGTTCTCTCGGTTCACTTGCACCTCGAGGTACATGGGTTTTTCTCCATTGAGAATGCGGGCAATGTCCTCTTCAATTGGTGAGCGATCCGAAGGAGTAAAAAACTGGATAACCTCTTGGTTGAACACCTCTTCTTCCTCCATGCCTAATATTTCCAATCCCGCCTGATTCGCATACCTAACCCGGCCATCCACCACCAAAAACAACCCAAAAGGATTCGTTTCAACAAGCAACCTAAACCGTTCTTTGGTTCTCAATAAGTCGGTTGCAATTTTTCTTTTTTCGGTTATATCCAAAAGTGCCAGTGTCTTGAAGTCTGCCTCCTTATCAATCACCGAAATCTTACCTTCTACCACAAGGTTCTGCCCCTTTCGATTCATAAATTCAAACTCCACCACTTCTCCTAAGCGGGCATTCATGCGCTTCCAATTGCGCGCTCCCAGCTCGCTTTCCCACCTTATCTCTGTGATTTCTTGTGGATTATTAACGCCCATTACCATCCACATCTGTCCATTTGAATCCACCGCTTGATTTTTGTGAATCAACGCTAAACCTTCAATGGTTCCATTTGCTAAACCTGCATAGAGAAGCTTATTGTAACTCAACGCCGAGGTTAATTCATCTGTGTTGCGTTGATCTTTAAATACAGCATAATAACATCCGTTCAAATGCCCAGAATGAACAGTATACTCTGTTTCGTTGGCCGATGAATCCCATGCAAAAGGTTGGTTGCCTGCGATTGAATTAATGACTTCCCACACTTCTTTTGCCTGCTCAATTTCACCAGAGGAAAACGTGCGCCTGCCCGCCTCGTTCACATAAATCACCACTCCATGCTCATCAAATACCAAAACAGTATCCAGGCAAACATTGGTCCAATTCACTATTTGGGGATCAAGTTCCATGACTTAAAGACGAAGTTAATCGTCAGACTGCTCGGTTTTTCGTGAGTTTGTTTCCTTGAGTCGCTGACCGTCAATGCGCACGAGTTTGCCTTGTTTATAATCCAAGGTTTGACGTAAGGTTTGATTGGGTCCATAAAGCAACCACTTTCCATCCTTTGTTCCCATATCATACCGTTCAATTTGAACCATTGAACCTTGATCATTCTTGTATACGTGTTTTCCTACTGGAAGCCCCAATTCATAAGACCCTGTAAATTGACGTTCACCGTTGGGGTGCTCATAAACCCATTCACCGTTTCGTTCATCGTCTAAATACACTCCTTTTTCAAGGTGATTGTTTACGTTCATCATCCAGGGTCCTTGTTTTAAACCAAAGTCATACGTGCCTTCGACAATCAATTCTCCACTGGAGTTCCATTCACGGAAAAGGCCGCTCGCCTTTCCGTTGCGGTACGACTCATCCCTGTGAATCGAACCATCGAGATAATACCATGTCCAATTTCCATTGTACAACCCATTCGTATATCGACCCTCTTGAACCAATTCGCCTGAAATCGCATAAAATTTCCACTGCCCTTCGCGCTTTCCATTTGAAAATGCGCCTTCCGATTTTAATTCGCCCGAAGAATAAAATTGCCTCCAAAAACCAATCCGTTGACCTTGGGCATTTGTAATGCCGTCTCCGATTTTCACACCTGCTTCATAAAGTGCCCCAGATATGATCATTCCTTCCTCATCGTATTCAGAAAAAACACCCACTCTCTTCTCCGATTCATACGTTGCGCGTGAAGCAATCACACCGTTTTTATGCCGTGTTGTTCGAACATCAATTTCTACCGTCTCCTCCGCATCTGAAACAACTACTCCATCGAGGTATTTTTCTACTCGATCCAACTGACCCCATTGATCATAAAATCGAAATAATCCATTTCGCTTTCCATCTTTCCAAACACCTTGCTCCAATAAAACACCTGAGTCGGACCACTCCATCCACACGCCTGTTTTTTCGCCTCTGGAGTCATTTCGATTGATTTTTTCTATCCCCCTTAAGTATCCTTTTTTATAATCCAATAAGGAAATCACCCGTCCATCTGCACTAAATTCTCTTCCTTTACCATCCTCTAAGTCAACACGATAAGGAATTGATTTTCTCTTTTGTCCTGATTCATCGTATTGATGTGTCCATCCTGATCGTTTGTTTTCTTTGAACTGGATTTCTTCTTTCACCTGTCCATTCAAAAAATACGTTCGTTCCCATCCTGATTTTTGATTTGCTTCATATTCAACAGTTCGCAGTTTGATGCCTGTAGAATCAGAAAATACCCACAATCCGTGCAACAAGAAATCTTTTCGTGCACCCACGCTTTTGATCATTCCATTCGGAAAATATGATGTCCATGTACCTTCTGGTTTTCCATTGATTAAGCATCCCTCACTGGCTTTTTGTCCAGATGGAAAGGTATACTCCGTCCATTCACAATTCACGGGTATTTCTTGAGCTGAGGCAAAAGATGTAATCAACACATACAATAGTAGTATTCTTATATTCTTAGAAAAGAAAACTATCGTAATAGGCTTGTTCATTGTGTGTAAAAGGAAATGCAAGGAAGGTTGGTATTTTCAGTTCTTCACAGATTCGGTTAGGTTGCAAACAGGCATTTTGAAAAAGGAACATTGATATTCAAGGCTTAAAGATGGTTTTAAACATCCAGTGAATGAATGAAGAACCTAATAATTTATTAGAATCTCTATGGTCGATAAACTCTTTAAATGAATGCATAAAATCGAGAAGAAATTCATAGCTAAAAATTAGGAAATCAGATGGGGTAGTTGACTTAGACGATAAATTGTAAAATGAAAGAGAAGTTGTTTTGGAGTTGTTCACCATGGAATTCTGCTATTAACCATGAGCTTGTTAATTAACTTGCCGCAAAAACAGACACGATGCGCATATCAATTGGAGGAGATCACGCAGGGCCGGCATTAAAAAAGGCGCTGTCGAGTTACTTAGAATCGGAGGGTCATACTTTAGTGAACAGAGGGACTGATTCAACGGATAGCGTTGATTACCCCGATCATGCACATGCTGTAGCGAAAGATGTAGAATCTCAGAACGTTGATTTTGGAATTTTAATTTGTGGTTCAGCCAACGGCGTTGCAATGTCAGCCAATAAGCACCAAGATGTAAGGGCTGGTTTAGCTTGGAATTCAGAAGTAGCGAGGCTGGTGAAACAACATAACAACGCGAATATTTTGTGCATTCCAGCAAGGTTTGTGTCAGAAGCGGAAGGTTTGGAAATTTTAAAAGCATACATGATGCAATCTTTCGAGGGCGGTCGGCACGAAAGGAGGGTCAATAAAATTGCGTGCGCTGTAATGGGGTTGGGTTTCTTTCTTTTTTCTTTTAATCAGGGAGCAGCGCAGGATATCGTGAACCCGGAACCTTATGCCGCTTCCATTTCTGCTTTGGATTTAGAGAACCATTTAATGGTCCTGGCAAGTGATGCTTTTGAAGGACGAGAGACGGGTGAGCGAGGAGCAGAAAAGGCTGCAGGTTACATAGAAAGCCATTTTAAATCGGTGGGAATTGCGCCATTCGATGGAGAGGGTTATTTCCAACCGGTGGAGCTGGTTCGGTCGCAAATTAAAGGGGGTTCCGCTGATGTAAGCGGGAATCAGTTGACGTTTTTGGAAGACTACCTCTTTTATCCTGGACTGAAAGAAGAAGGGATGAAAGGTGTTGAAATGGTTGCAGTTTCAAAAGCAATGGACTTGGAAACGTTTGATGTAGAGGGAAAAGCGGTCGTGATTCAGGCAAGTTCGGAAGGAGGGGAAACCCGATGGCAAACGGGATTGAATGACATGCGAACGGCGGCATCGGAGCAAGGAGCGGCAGCTGTAATTGTTGTTGGCGATGATTTATCCGTGGTGCGCAGTAGGATGAAGCCTTGGTTGCTTCGAAAATCTTTGCGTTTGAACAGGGAAGATCAACCAGAGGAGAGGGAAGGTACTAGAATCGCAACCTTCATGGTACAGGCGGACGCAACCGATGGTTGGTGGTCGGGGTCAGACGTGAGATCCTGGAAGAAATGGTCGAAAAAAACAAAAAAAGGACAAACCATTGCTCCAACAGTGCTTCCAAATGCGACCTGGAGTTTTGAATTGTCAGCGGTTAAAGAGGATGTGGTTTCGCAAAACGTGCTGGGGTATATCCCTGGCCGAGATTCCTTGCTGAGAGAAGAACTCATTGTAATAACAGCCCATTATGATCACGTCGGGATCATTGACGGTGAAATTCACAATGGAGCAGACGATGATGGATCCGGTACTGTAACGGTGTTGGAGTTGGCTGAGGCCTTCATGAAGGCTGTGGATGCCGGAGAAGGGCCGCTGAGGAGTGTGTTGCTGATGACGGTAGTGGGTGAAGAAAAAGGGTTGTTGGGGAGTGAGTGGTATACAGACCATCCGATATGGCCTTTAGAGAACACGGTGGCAAACCTCAACATTGACATGATAGGCCGCGTGGACGAGGCTCACGCGGATGAAGAGCGTTATGTGTATTTGATTGGCTCAGATAAGCTGTCGAGCGAACTTCATGAGATCAGTGAAACAGCGAATTCAACACACACCAACCTAGCGTTAGACTATACGTTCAATGCCCCCGATGATCCGAACCGATTTTACTACCGATCAGATCACTACAATTTTGCGAAGAACAACATTCCTGTGATTTTCTACTTCAGCGGCGTGCATGAGGATTATCACCGCCCCGGTGATGACCCTGAGAAAATACTGTATGATAAAACAGCTGAAATTGGCAAACTTGTGTTTTACACTGCTTGGGAACTGGCCAATCAAGACAAACGAATACAAGTGGACCGCGTCAACGATTTTCTAGAGAAGTAAGGGGGGCTAGATGACGTGTGAATGCGGAAACTTCGTCTGCATAAAGCGTTCCTGTGGCGGGGCCATTGAATCCAGAGTGCACATAGACAGTGCCGTCGCTGTGTATGAACAGCGTTGTCGGAAAGCTGATGATCTGGTCCAGGAACGGAAAGGCGTCAGCGGCGATCTGTTTACTTGCTTGCCCCCCTAAATACACATCCCATTCCATGCCCATCTCGCGTTGAAACGATTCAATGCGTTTGTGTGCGGCCAAGGGTGAATCTGGCCGCTCAAAAGCAACGGAGACCATGTCGTTTCCTAGAGGTTTTACCACCTCCCTCAGTAGGCGGACCTCGTCCATGCAATTAGGGCACCAAGAACCGAGGACATCGACCACCAGCGGCAATTCACCCGTTGGCACAAGAGGCACCTGGCTTACCTCTCCCGCTCGATCAATTACCCTCACAATCAAAGAGTCGAGGGGTACCGTCAGCATGCGAATGGACTCAGTTTCTGGCCACGGATTTGCCGCCCTACCCTGCCATGCGACGTGGTAGTGGTTTCCGCTATAAAAAGAACCGTGCGTCCACCCCTCTGGATTCCAAATACCGGTAATGTAAAATAAGTGCGCCCCATCAAAAGTTTGAAGGGTTAATACACCGTCAACGAAACTTCCACTGAGGTAGCGATAGTCACCCGTTGGGGTTCGAATTGTACCCTGAACCCCATCAGCAGTAGATGCCAGATCAAGTTGAGCGGTGGAAACGCTTTCTGGATCCGCCTCATCAAACCACAAATCCCAAGTTCCATCGATTGAGGAAGAGATAGGTCGTGCCGATTGAGAGCTGATTTCAACGGGTACTTGATAAGGCGAATTGTGATCTGAAACACGAAGCGAATCAGTCCAAAAACCACGGAAGGGTTGAGACGATCCCAGGGCAATGCTTCCCCCAAAAACAGGCACGCGGTATGCTCCAGTGTCGAACTGATTTAACCGAATGACCTCTCCCCCGTTTTGAATTTCCCACGCGCTGTCCAAAAGTTGTATTGGAAATACGGCACGTGTCGAATCATTCAGAACAAATTCAATTTGGTTTTTTTCCCATGGTTCATCACACGCTGCGAACAACAGAAGGAAAAGGGTAGCCCAACCAAAAGGAAAGAAGCGCATTAACCGAGGTCGAATTTGATGCCTTGTGCAAGCGGCAAAGTTGTGCCGTAATTGACGGTATTGGTTTGACGCCGCATGTAAGCTTTCCAAGCGTCGCTTCCGGATTCTCGTCCTCCGCCGGTTTCTTTTTCACCTCCAAACGCCCCGCCGATTTCAGCACCTGAGGTGCCAATGTTGATATTGGCAATTCCACAATCAGAGCCAGCGGCAGAAATGAACCGTTCGGCTTCGCGCATGTTGTTGGTCATGATGGCAGAAGACAACCCTTGGGCCACGCCATTTTGCATCGCAATGGCTTCATCCAGCGTATCGTACGGCATGATATAAAGCAGCGGCGCGAAAGTTTCGTGTTGAACAATGGCCATGTCGTTGCGGGCTTCCGCAATGGACGGGCTCACGTAGCAGCCGCTTTCATACCCCGGCCCCTCTAATTTACCCCCTTTAACCAAAAATGTTCCACCCTCGGCTTCGACGGCTTCAAGGGCGTTGAGGTACATATCAACGGCGGCTTGGTCAGTCAAGGGTCCGACATGGTTTTTTTGATCCAGCGGATTACCAATGCTCAGTTGCTGATAAGCTTTGGTGAGGACGGTTTTCACTTGATCATAAATAGAGCTATGGATGATTAAACGACGGGTGGATGTGCAGCGCTGACCACACGTACCGACCGCTCCAAAGACGGTAGCAGGAACCACCATTTCCAGATCGGCATCAGGAGCTATAATGACAGCGTTGTTGCCTCCTAACTCGAGTAACGCACGTCCCAAACGGGCCCCAACAGTTTTACTAACCGCCTTGCCCATGCGTGTGCTTCCTGTGGCGCTGACCAATGGAACTCGGGTGTCTTCGCTGAGCTTTTCACCGATGTTGGCGTATCCATTGACGACGCAGCTCAACCCGGCAGGAACGTTGTTGGCGGACGCGACGTCATTCCAAATGTGTTGGCAGGCAATGGAGCACAGAGCGCTCTTTTCTGATGGCTTCCAAACACATGAATCACCACTGATCCACGCGAGTGCCGTATTCCATGACCAAACAGCGACAGGAAAGTTAAAAGCAGAGATTATACCGACGACACCCAATGGCAGATATTGCTCAAACATGCGGTGGTCAGGGCGTTCAGAGTGCGTGGTCATACCATAGAGCTGACGGCTAAGGCCAACAGCAAAGTCGCAGATGTCAATCATTTCTTGTACCTCACCCAAACCCTCTTGAAGCGACTTTCCCATTTCGTAACTGACAAGGGCACCGAGGGCATCCTTTTTTTCACGTAAGGCGTCACCAAATTGGCGTACCACTTCACCGCGTTTAGGGGCGGGTATGGTCCGCCATTCCAAATAAGCCGCTTGGGCCGCTTCGATTGCACGTTCGTAATCTTCATCCGTTGCACTCGACAAAGAGGCAATCTTCTTTCCGTCTACCGGGGAGATGGAATCAATGGTGGGTCCGGATCCAAAGGATTCAGTTCCAATCATAACTCCGTGATTGTGGTCTTGAATGTTCAGGGTTTGAAGAATGCGTTGAATGTCCATAGGTAGGATGTTAAATGATGGCCGCAAAGGTAAACAGGGCAGATTGAACGGCTTTCTGTTTAAAGAGTTGATAATGAGGTTGTTATAAAACAAACGATTGGCCGAGTCGTCTATAGTGGCCTTGGTTGGGCTTTCTTTGGTCGTTATAGCCTTTAAAAAGGCTTGCATTGGTATGTTTCACGTGAAACATGCCACGCGGATCACACCATGCGGATTATACGACGCGGATCATCGACCGAGGTGAACAAGCAAGACAGCCAAATCTGATGCGCTCACTCCCGAAATACGGGAGGCCGCTGATAAATTATTTGGTTGCTGATCGGAAAGTTTTTCTCGTGCTTCACTGCTCAAGGACTCAAGCACGTGGTAGTTGAAGCCTTCTGGGATTTTGATGTAGTCCAATCTTTGCAATTTATCAGCGACGGCTTGTTCTTTTTCGATGTACCCCTCATACTTAACCTCCACCTCCAAACACTCAATGTCGGCAGGTTGCAACCTCAGGTCTTTGGCCGACTGATGGATGGGTGTTAAACAAGCAATGAGATCACTCAGTCCCACGTTGGGTCGGGATAAAAGGGATATAGCCTTTTGCTTCTGGCGCAAGGGTGCGCTATTTTTTTGTTGAAGGAGGCTCTGGCTTTCATCGGGTGTAATGCTTGTCCTCTCAAGGGAGGTGCGCATTTTTTGGATTCTCAATCTTTTCGCGTCCAAAGCGCGGAGCCTAGCGTCGTCGGCTAAACCGATTGCATGGGATAACGGGGTCAGGCGTTGATCAGCATTGTCTTGTCGTAGGAGGATTCTGTACTCCGCCCGGGATGTGAACATGCGGTAGGGCTCTTTGGTCCCCTTGGTTACAAGGTCATCGATGAGTACTCCAATGTAGGCTTCGTTTCGTTTCAGTATGACGGGCTCCATGTTCCACGTGGAACGTGCGGCGTTGATTCCTGCCATTATTCCCTGTGCAGCAGCCTCCTCATAACCCGTCGTTCCATTTATTTGACCCGCGAAAAATAAGTGCTTAATCGCTTTGGTTTCTAAGCTATGATGGAGCTGTGTGGGGTGAAAAAAGTCATATTCAACAGCATAACCGGGACGGAAGAACCGCACATCCTCAAAACCAGGCACAGAACGGAGTGCTTTGACTTGGATGTCTTCAGGTAAACTTGTACTGAAACCGTTGACATAGACTTCGACGGTTTCCCAGCCTTCAGGTTCAACAAACAGTTGATGTGAATCTTTGGTGTGAAACCGTTCGATTTTGTCTTCAATGCTTGGACAATACCGAGGCCCTAATCCTTGAATGCGTCCATTGAACATGGGCGATCGATCAAAACCCTCTCGGAGCACATCGTGAACGGCGAGGTTGGTATGGGCTATATGGCAACTTCGTTGCGTGGTGAGTTCCGGGGTGTCGGTAAAGGAGAATCGCTGGGGGTGCTCATCTCCTTTCTGTTCTTCGAGCACACTGTAATTGATGCTGCGTCCGTCCACACGTGGCGGTGTGCCTGTCTTCATTCGATCCGCACTGAATCCGTGTTCCACAAGTTGTTCTGTGATGCCGCGAATGGCTTTTTCTCCTGCGCGGCCCCCCCCGAATTGCTTCTCACCGATGTGCATTAATCCGTTGAGGAACGTGCCCGCTGTGACGACAACTGACTTAGATCGAATGGTTGCACCAAGTTGGGTTTTCACTCCACAGCACTGGTTGTTTTCAATGATGAGCTCGACCACAGCATCCTGCCAAAAATCAAGCTTAGCCGTCTGCTCGAGCATGAGGCGCCATTTCTCAGCGAAGCGCATGCGGTCATTCTGTGTTCTCGGTGACCACATGGCAGGGCCCTTGGATCGATTGAGCATGCGAAATTGGATGGCGCTATGGTCGCTTACAATTCCGGAGTATCCTCCTAAGGCATCGATTTCACGAACAATCTGTCCTTTGGCTATTCCGCCCATAGCGGGATTGCAGGACATCTGACCGATGACGCCCATGTTCATCGTGATGAGCAAAGTGTGCGCACCGAGGTTGGCAGCTGCAGCCGCCGCTTCATTGCCTGCGTGGCCTGCGCCGACAACAATGACGTCGTATTCTGGGTGGATCATGGGTGAAGTGCGTGGTATCGTTGGATCCATTGGTCTTCTGCTTCACGCATAGCCAGGGAGTCGCTCTTATTTTTGTCTTTATGACCGATGAGGTGAAGGTGACCGTGAATGATAACCCGAATTAACTCATTGAAAAACAGTTGACTATGATTAATTGCGTTTTCTTTCACGCGATCAATGGAAATCAAGAGATCACCTGAAATGGAATCACCCTCACAATAGTCAAAGGTGATGATATCGGTGTAATAGTCGTGTTGTAAGTGGGTTTTATTCACCTCAAGGAGGTAAGCGTCACTGCAAAACACAATGGCTATTTCTCCAACGGTTTTGCGGTGAGTCGATGCGAAATCTTGTAACCACAACCTGATTTTGCGCCGTTCAGGGCAACGAAAGGAATGGTCGGCATTGTGAAAATGAAATGCCAAAATAACGGCTAAGCGGGTTGGAAGACCCCTTTAAAAGTCAGCTCAACAATCCGTCCGTCATCGTCAAACGCGCATTCATCTGCAAGTTGTCGCATGAGGAACACTCCTCTACCATTGGGCTTCTCGAGGTTTTCTGGCGAAGTTGGATCGGGAACGTTGTCGAAATCGAAGCCGGCGCCAGAATCGACCACTTTAAAATACAAATCAGCGGGTCTGATTTCGTACTCAACAGCAACGGACTTGGAAGGATCAAGCTTGTTTCCATGGACAATCGCGTTGTTAACTGCTTCTGTCATGGCAATCAGGACGTCGCCATAGCAGTCTTCCTGAAAGGTGGTTTCTTCTCGAATCTCATCGATTAATCGTTCGATTATCGCAATGTTTTCGGGCTCTGAGGCAAATTCCAGTTTGTGCATGGTCAAAGC
>Ga0209223_10004693_pt1 | contig 12350 bp, 12 predicted proteins | sample COG_06_FD_184750 | JGI IMG/M metagenome (GOLD analysis project Ga0209223, IMG submission 184750) | Pelagic Microbial community sample from North Sea - COGITO 998_met_06 (SPAdes) (version 2) | ecosystem: Environmental > Aquatic > Marine > Neritic zone/Coastal water | place: Helgoland, sampling...
CGACGCCGACGAGGAACACGCGGAGGTCTCGGGGGCTGTCAGGCGCATAGAGGCCAGGTGGGGCACGACAGATCCTCGCGCCCTGGATGGCGACATGGAACTCGACGAGGAGGAGAGCGTTCGAGAGCCCGCGGAGGAATCCGTGAACCCCTCGTACTTCCAGCCTCGCGACTACTTCTACGAAGCCAGCCAGCATGATGCAGAGCAGATCGTCACCGACAGCCTGGTAAAGCCACCACCCATAGTGTCACTTGACGACCCAAGGTTCGAGCAGTTAGACTTCTTGCTTGACGACAACGTTCACTGGCTGTTCTCACATGGCAAGAATACGTACGCAGACCACTTACTTAGGTACAATAAACCTGCTCCTCTGATCAAGTCAGACCAACCAGAGTTCGACTGCACGGACCTTGTGCGAGAGTGGGAAGACCAGACCAAGATCCCATACGACCTGCTTTTAAAAGCCCGACTGACCGTGGAATATAAGCTGGTGAAGTTTATGAACGAGGCAAGCGAACCTGAATGGAACGTGGCGCATGCCCAGCATCTTCTGTATTCCGTCCAATTCAAGAGACTCACCAAGTGCGAGTTACTTTGTTACCTCGAGTTCATGACCAGGAACTTCGAGGCTTTGGGGGGTGAAAACTGGAGGAACGCAAACTCTGTGCCCCTCGAGGAATACACCTTTGACCTGGCCGCTTACACGGTGTATGTCAGACTGTTAGTAGAGATATACGATCACTCTGACAGAAAGACAGGTGCATCCTACAGACCCGGTTTTAAGATTCCTTCGGTGGATAAAACTGATGAAACTGAAACCGGACTTCAGAAGAGGTTGAAGCTTGTACAATTGTGTGACGAGTGTTGGAAGTATTGTGTGGCAGGAGACGTCACGTCTGCTGAACTCGACGCAGAATATTTAAGAAAGATCACACAGTTGCTCATAGACTTTCAAGTTGTGAGAACCGGGCAGCAGTATTTCGACAGGACAACAGCATTTGCTTTCAGCCTATCAATGAAACACTCTCATATCAATCATTTGGTGCAGATGCTCATTTACCATAAGTACGTCGACGAGTCTGATATCATAGATGGGGTGTACAAAGGGAGCAGGGATTCGTTTGCTGCTTACATGAATGTTTTACAACACGCCAAGCTTATTTTTGTACAGTTTCAGAAAACAGGGCCTTGCCACAAGCTGAACCTGTTCTATCACAACAACACTCCTGCAAAATTAAAATCTCACTTTTACAAACAGATCGAAAGTGTGTGTCTGCCTCAACAATGGACTCTCATCGATGAATGGAACATGTCTGGTGGTATGATATGGTACGCTGATGTTCCAGACTTCAAAAAGAGACACCTCATGGAAATTAGTATAAGCATCATATCAGGACTCGGCTACAGGTTTAACGCCACCGTGTTAGATAAGTCAAGGGATGGAACACTGACACTGGTACGCAAGATCCGAGACTCGTCTCTGGAATTCGACAGCATCGCATATGAGCCTTTTTTTACTTGTGACGCATCACTCAAACACGATCCGCTCGAGTTCTTGTACCAGCAGTTCGAGAAACAGATAAAAAACATAATGCAACCTGGGTTTTTAGCAAACTGCAGACTGTCCGAGGTCGGCGTCAGGAATGAATTCAAAGATTTTTTCAAAAGGTCCGACGAGTTAAAAATATGCTTGACTCCGTATTTGTTCCAGTTTAAAAATGGCGTGTTGTCTTTGGCGCCGCCCAAGTTCTATACAATGCAGGGAATGGACAGGCCAGACATTAAAATATTTACGCGCTCTTTGTCAGAAATTCATCAAGTGGGTTGCTATAGACATTTTGCTGGAGTGTTTGATACCGACTTGAAGCGTTACCTGGAGACAACACCTTCCGAGTTGGGAACAGAATGGATGAATATCGTGCCTGACGTTAACATCAATGACTCGGGTTTTAAGGACACGACAGGCACTTGGAAAGACGCTTGTTGGATGACTTGGAACATGACGCAGCAACAGTTTGATTACGCCACCAAGGTATTCACTTTTGGTATGATTGGGTCGATCCTGTTTATCCCTTCAACCTTTTGTAATGAGGGTGAATACGGCATTCTCAGGAGGCTGGCGCAGGCCCAAGATGAAGCTTATGACGACGATTTCGAGTGGTCAAACAAAAAGTGGGAGTTCATGCCTGTGTTCTTTGGTCTGCCCGGGACAGGCAAAACCGCACTGTTCGATTGGGTTATCAATAGTTGTTTGCCAGGTGGAGGTTCGAGTCAGAAGGAGCTGGACCTGAGACACGGCAATCCAACCTTTCAACTCGGAGGTTGTACACCTGACAACGGAGTGCGCATAGTGACCATCGGAGAAGGAGACAGCACCACGACAAAGAATCACTCAGCCTTCTCTGTGGAAACCTTGGGTCAGATGATATCACAGGAATGCGTAAAGATGGAGCAGAAAGGAAAGAACGAAGTCACGGAGAAGTTCAATCTGTACCTCATCGCATCTATGAATTCACTTCCTACAGATTGGGTCAAAGCTATCTCGGACAAAGACAAGGCTGGATTTCACAGGCGAATCAAAATCATATACTTTCAGCACAGACTCAAAGATGGCGAGAAATACTTTTTCCCTGAATCTCACTTGTTCGATCAATGGAAGGACACAATTCGCGCGGCTTCCATTCAGAGGGGACATCTCATTGTCAAGCTTTTTTGTGCTTTCAGATACCTGCTGCACAAGTTGTCAACTGATCCAGCATACGAGAAGGATCTTTCGCAAGTGAATCAATGGAAACTCAGTGTATGCGCCAGCTCGAGCTTCACCGAAAACATTCTTCAGACAAATACCTGGGACGAGATTATAAGATTTCAGAAAGATGAAAACAATCAAAGATACCTTCAGAAACACGTGTTCTTGGCAATATCTTTGCATGACATTTGCAACACGCGCTGGACAGCTATCAGATCTAAGCTCGCTGAGTGCCTGAAAGATGAAAAAGACCAGAAGAATTTATACAATAAACTCTCACAAACTGTATGTTACAGAATTGGGGCGTTGGGTCAGCAAACCGAAATCATGATGGATGAGATGTTCTTACATTTTGCTTGTAAAATTGATATGGTAAAGTTGGCACTAAAGAACTTGCTGCCGGCTGCCACAAGTGAACTGTCATCTGCGAAGCGAGCCACAGAAAAGACAGCTGAATCTTTCCTGACCTCTCAAAATTCACTTCAGTATGAGTTAGCGCCTGACCGACAGAAAAAGCTACCGATTTCAAACAAACATGCCGGTAACTGGGATAACCAAAAATATATCAGGCACCATAAAACACAGAACGGAAATTATTGGTTCGGTGTATGCGTTCTTAAAGATGCAGAAGACATGGACACTGTGGAATTTATTTCAAAAGCTTCTCAAATCAAAGAGAATGCAGACAAATTTCTCGACCAGCTAGCAAACATAATCGCGGAGATTATGCCCCAAACATGCCAAGATGTGCAGGCATGGTATTACTCTAAGATATGGGAGGAGGATGAAGATGACGAGGACGACGAGTGAGCAAGGCCGGTCCCTACATGACACTATTTTCTTACCCTGAACTTGAGTTTACTTTGAGATCTACTCGAGCCCGGCTGAACCGCGACCTCCACCTCTCCTTGACCTTCATCTTCATCTTCATCTTCATCTTCTTCGTCCTGCTCGCTTTCATCTTCATCTTCATCATCTTCGTCTTCGTCTTCTTCGACTGAGTATCTATACATCATCGAGCAAAACACTTGAAAATCCAAAAACTGTAGATATCCGTCGTCCTTGTACTGCCCACAAAGCCTGATGATATTCTTATAAATGGATTTCATATCCTCCATGTGCTCGCTTATCCACGCGCCTTCGTCCGTCATGAAATCCTCGGACATGACCATGATATCACTCTCCCCGTCCATCGTCTGTGTTAACATATAAAGAGAAATTCATATTCAAATCGACGCACTTTTTTTGTCCGGGGTTGATAAATGCTGTACGTAAATCAGCCCGGAGGTATGTTTGGAACAAAGATGGCGCCGCAGCTGAGCATCGCTCGGCCATCCGGGACCACGCCGCAGCAGCAACCAGCCAAGAAAAGCCCGAGTGCTGTGCCGTGTTTGGATCAAGAGTCTATGTATGAGTGGTCTATTGGATTTATGCTTTTGTTGTTATTACTACGAGGTAAATGAAACCCTTTTCCTAGGTTTTGGCTTCCACGATATGGTGATGCCGCTTTTGTCCACCGCCTTGACTGTCCAGCCTCGCTTCTCGTAGGTACGGGCTATAATGTCTCTCACAGCCTCCGCATCGTACAAGGGCAGTCCGATGGTGTAAGGAGGTATTATTTCCGTGCAAGACGATTTGCCCTTTCTCGCGCTCAAGTCTATCTTCATGTTGATGACCCGGTCGAAATGTTCGTCTACCATTCTTCTCGGGTAGTTTGCCCTCCTCGCGATCTCCTGAGCCATGGAAACCGTCATTACCTCCGACCCTAAGTTGTCGTATAAATTCATATTTAATAATACATGGCATTATTTTTTTTCCGAGTCACCCTATCCATGACCCGCGATTCGTCCGTCTTGCGTATGGATTCCTCCGTGATCGAGTTATCGACGGGGGGTTTCGAATTGAGAACCAGAAATGCAAGCAGCAGCGCCGCGCACAATTTGGCAGTTTGTGAGACGGGAACGTCCGCGAACCGCAAAGCCATTGCCGAGTAGATGATCAGTAACACTACGGAGACTTCGCTGCTACAGGGAGACATGGAGAGTTCCGCGGGCACGGAAGATGACATGACTCTCGTGAAGTATACGGTAGCCAGCAAAAACATCTCAGGGCTGGTCATCAAGTACTCGGTGCCGCTCAGAACCCTTTCCAGCGTCATTGTTCATACTCAGACATTATTTTTTTCTCAGTTATACACCGTACTGGTTTTGGTGTCGACTATGGTACCCCACAAGCGCCTTTCCTTGGCTTTTGTTTTGTAATCCTTGGACCGCATCAGGTACAATAAGCCGCCGAGTATCAGTCCGAACAATAGACCCTCCGCCAACCTAAAAGGCGCGCCGACCTGGCTCATCTTGTCGGGGTTGAGAAAGTCCCCGGCCATCTCGGTGTTGATAAGTTTTTCCCCGAGTCCTTCACTACCAAAAGTCGATACGGCGTTACTCAAACTCATCCATGGCCGCAGCACTCGAGTCTTGAAGTAGGCGTTATACTGTAGAACGGAGTGCAGGGCGAAAGCGACCAAGCTTGCTTTCAGAATTTCGTCCGTCTCGGTTATCATCATGGGGTCGCTACTGAACAATAATATTTTTTTTCTGCCTGTGTTTTAATGGCTTATAAGTTCTTCAAGGGGCGGCCAGAAAAGTACGAAGAACGCATAAACAAAGCGATACTGTTGACGTTGACGGCGGGACTGATAGCATATGTCGGGTACAATATCGCGGTGTATTCCTCCGAGGTGGACGACGCGATACAAAACCCGGGATCGGTAATGCAAAAATTGTGATCTTTTCACCGCGCGTTCAAAACGCTGGAAAAAATATATTTTGTAATGATAAGTGAAGGTACGTGATCACTCCTAGTCTCACACTTGTACTTACTGTACTGTACTGTATTTTTGTATCATTTCAAATTTCCTAGTGATTGGTTACATCATACAGTGTACTGACCATTTACAATTCCCGACCCCCCGGGGTTTCCGGTGGCATCCGTCCCGGAACCCTGGGGGCACGATCATCTTTGGAACCGTCGCACACTGCGTGCATGGGCCAGTTCGATTCTGGCGGTGATCAAAAGTGGGTGTCTTTAGATGGGTCGTAGCCCCGAATCTCGATCTTTTCCACGGGGTCGTCGTCGGCCTCGTCGTCCTCGCCCGTGTCGCCAGTCGCGGCTTTCTCGCCCTCGGCCTTTTCCTTTGTCTCCACGATGCGTTTCTTCATGTCCGCGCGAATGCGAATTTGTTGCTCGCGGAACCTGTCCATAATTTTCTGAAGCTCCTTGTCCTTGAACTTTTGAGGAATCTTGAGCTTGTCGTCGTCCTCGAGGGGAAACGCAAGCCACCTGTACATGCAAACCACGCTGATGTCGAAATAGGGAAGTTTGTCCATCAGTCTCTGCGCGTGCTCGGAGGCCTGTTCCTCAGTCTCGAAGCACCCGCTGATCTTCATCGCCATCTTGTTGCATTGGGGCGGGCATACAAATGATACCACGGCGTAGTTGAGCATGCCGCACTTGACTGGATCCTCGGCCTGCGTGATGTCCTGAGTGCTCATTTTCTCGATGGGCTTGCACTGGTTTTCGCCGGGTTTGAAAGACCCAACCCCCGCGTGCTCGAAAATATCTCTAAAAGCTTCGGGGTTTGCGTCGGTCGGGGGTGCCAGGTCCTCGGAGATCTTCGCTTTGAACGCCTCGTGTTCGGCACCATCGTTGAACACCAACGTGTCACCGACCTTGCACTCGAACTTTACGTCGCCGCTCTTCATGGCGTTCACGAGTTCCTCCTTGGACATGATATTATCAGGCTCGGTGCTCATGGTTCGGCTGAGTCCCGCCATCTCACTTTGACTTGTACGATCATTTTTGTTCTCCCGTCAACGCGCACCCTAAAAACCCCTCGTCGTGACGATGTACTTGCTCATCTCTTTGGTGTTAAACTTAGTGAACATCTCCCTCTCGAACGGGTCTGCGGTGTCCTGGAACTTGCCGAAGTGCTTCTTGTCGAATTTCTCCACGCCCCGCAGGTGGTTGTCGCCCAACACGTGTCCGATGTCGAGCTCGAAGGCGTCACTCGCGCCCTTCACGCTGGGTGCAGAGGCGAAGAAAGAGGCTATCTTGTTATTCATTTCCTCCACCACAGGCCAAACTATCGAGCTGTCGTAATCCCGCCTCTGCGTGTTTTTCTGGTACTCCAACCTCTTGACAGCGGTGGCGTTCTCGTAGGTCCGAGATACCACCTCCACCAAATCGTGTTTGTCCACCAACCGCCCGGACGTGTCGAATATACGCTTCTCCAGCTTCTGAAGGTTTCCCTTGGATATGAGGGCGTGCTTTATTGGCATGATTTCAGTCCAAAATTCGCGATCGTCCGAGCTCCTCCAAGCGTTCATTATCGCACTTATTCAAGCCAAACATAATAATTTTAGCGCGTCCACGAGAGAGAAAATACGTATCACAATGACAACCACACCCTCACCACACCTCCGTCATGCTCGAGGCATACACCCACGTGCAATTGCTCGCCACGGAAATCGGTAACATCAACACCCAAATTTCACAAAACTCCACCTGGTCTACTGCCTGGTCGCCCGCATGGGACTCTCAGTTCACCATCCACCTCCTCAAGTGGAAAAAACAAACGCTCAAGGATAGACTCGTGCACATCAAAACCCTGATCCGCCAGGTAGAGGCCAGCATCGCCAGCATCAGGGTCTCGGGGGGCTCCTCCCTTGCCGCGTGCGTGGCGAATACACAATTCAAGAGGTACGTACAGGTTTTGCAGAGGCACGTGCGAGGAGAACAAAAAACGTACGGTACATATGAACACGACCATGATCATAGCCAGTTTCGATGTTGGGCGCAAAAACCTCGCGTGCGTCATACTCACGGTCAGGCAGGGTCCCACGGTAGAAGTTTTGAAAATGCACAATATGGACTTGGGAACATGCAAGTCAACGACGGAGTATGTCACCTCACTTCATGAGACCCTCAACAGACTGGAGGATGCGTGGGCGGGGGTGACCCAGGTGCTCATCGAGTCGCAGATGGGAGATAACTCGCAAATGAAAAGCTTGAGCCACTGCATACAAATGTACTTTTTGCATAGGAACAAACAAATCAAGTTCTGCTCGCCGGGAAACAAACTGAAGGTGTTCCAGAAGGAGCTTCCCGAGGAAACCCTGAAGCTGCCTAAGGACGCCTACAGAAAAAAAAAGAAACTCGCCGAACTCAGAGCGGCGCATTTCTTTTCGGATAACAGCGTCGCGCTCAACGAATTTAACTCACACCCCAAAAAAGACGACATAGCCGACGCGCTGCTACAAGCCCTGCATTTCATACACGCGAAATTCAGCGTGCGTTCCGTGCAAGCAAAAAATGTGCCACTTCAATTGAGACCCGCGAAAAAGGTGCTGAAAACCTGTGATCTAGATCATGGATCGGGAACATTCGAAACCTTCCCAGTGGTTGTCGAATGCGTCGAAATTGGACATACAACGATTGAATGTCGAGGTACACCCCAGCGTCAAGAAACTGTTTAAAATCGACGACGTGGAGCAACACTCGGATCTCTGGTACGAGAAGCGCAAACGAATGGTCACCGCCTCCGACTTTCCGGCCGTCCTGAACCAAAACCCCTACAAGACTAGAAACCAACTCCTGAGGATGAAACTCGGAGATAAAAAGTATCAATTCAACGGAAACGCGGCCACCCAATGGGGCAACATGCTCGAGGATGAGGCCGCTCAGGTCTACAGCGAAAAATACAACACCCACTGCCTGTGGTTCGGTCTCATAGGACACGCCGAGTACCCGTGGTTAGGCGGCAGCGCCGATCGAGTCACCCCGGACGGCATACTCGTCGAGATCAAGTGCCCCCTGAGAAGGGAAATCAAACACGAGATCCCGGGACACTACATGGGTCAAGTCCAAGGCCTCATGTACGTACTCGACCTGCAGGTGGCACATTTTGTGCAATACAGACCCGAGACCACGTGGTCGCCCATGGAATTCGACGTGGTGGAGGTAAAAAGAGACCCCATGTGGTGGAAGCTGAGTTTTCCCTTATTAAAAAGCTTCTATCATGAGTGGTGCGAGAAACTATTGACGTACAAACCCGACGAGGAAGATGATCACGCGGTGGTCAAAATAAAGGCCGTCAGGGAGCCCACCAAACCCAAAAAGACCAAGGATAGAACGCCCGTGTATCAATTCTGGTACCCCTTCCCTCTCAAAACAGCGTCTGAGGACGTGGCCTATCGCAGGTACCACTCGTCTCCCATCTCCGCGCCCACCGGGACAGTCGTGGAATTCTTCAACTTCACGGCGGAAACCAGCGTCTAGAAATCGCCGGTCAACTTGAAACCCGGCCTCATGTGCTGGTCCAGTGCGATGTCGGTGAGAGACTCGTAGTTCTTAGAGGTCTGGTAAAACACCGGACTGTTCAGAGCATACACCTTATAGGCCGGTTGAAATAACGTGAAGTATTGGTCGTTGAATATGTATCTCTCATCTCCGGGCTCGATGTCGTTGTACGCGCGAGAAAATACGTGCTTAGCCAATTCCAGCCCCCTCTCGCTACATATCATGAACGCGTGCGTAGAGAGCATGTTCTCGACTCGCCAGAGGTTCTCGGATACCCTCACCCCCGCGGGACCCCCGTGTTTCGTCATCCCACACGCGGATATGCCCAAGTATACCATGTCGGCGTCGTCGGGGTACTCCAAAGGCGCGTCCAAATCGATACCCCCCGCCAACTTGCAATCGCACTCCAGGTGTACGATGGGGAACGACTGGTTGGTCTGAAATGAAAGCTTATTCAGCATCCTCAAACTACCCCTGGCCATGTTGGCGTTGGCCATCTTGATCTTTTGAGCTTCCTCAAGCGTGTTTTCCGTGGGCCTCTTTCCGTTGATTATCATGGTGCACCTCCCACCCAACTTGTCGTTCAAGGCATACGCTTGTTCGATGTCCGAGTCCGTGAACAGTATCCCCACGTTGACCTCGGAGAGCTTGACGCTAATCATGTTTGGTGACACGATTATCACACAAATTTCACCTCTGAGTGACGCGAATACTATTGAGATTGTCTAGGAGAAAGCCCAAAATACCATATGTCGGAGATAGCACTTTGGATGTTTAACCTAAATATGTACATATGACACGGACATCGTTTCCCGAAATAGGGTCTCAAGCCGAATAGACCACTTTCGATATATCATCTTGGGTGGAAACAACATTTATTTTGGTCGCAAACTCTGCCAATATACCCAAATACACTCCACAATGTCATCGTTACTTTGGTCGCAAAAAATCAGATAATAGAAAGAATTACGAAACCACCCAAAAGTCGATATCGAAACTGGTCTATTCGCGAAACCCGAAATGAGGGGGCGAAAACCCGACTTCGGGGCGCCGCTCGGAGCTTCTAGAAGTAGATGGCTCGAACTTGGCGAATCGCTATGCTGTACTCGAAAACTTGGCGAAAATCGTTCTAACTACGAAAACCCATACGAGCTCGTAGGCGAGTACAGAGATAAGTACCGGTACAAACTCGTCTGGTTTGAAAATTGGCCACATGGTTTGTTCTCAGCGCTCCTCCTCTCGTCCGCCGCCGTCGACGAGAGTATATTTTACCAAATATTTATTGTAATCATTAGGTCAAATGACTAATTAATACACGTACAGTGATTCGCCAAGTTTAAACCAGCCGAGTTTGTACCGGTACTAATTTATGTACTCGCATATGTGTTTTCGTGGTCAGAACGAAATTCGCCAAGTTTAAGCCATCTACCTCTATTGTAACAGTACTCCATGACCCGTCTGCCAGGTGAGGGGTTTGCCAAAACCCTAGATCTGAATACTCCGCACTCCTCCACTCTCGCGCTCACGTGGTGGCAGTCAAGGTTCAAAGGCTGGCAACCGACATCACACTAGCAATGCTTGGTGCACAAACTACCGAAGTCGCCGAGAATGGCAGTGGAGACAGGTGCCGCGGCCGGGCAACACAGAGGCTGTCGACTCCCCCCGAGATTGCCATTCATGATCCCGTAGTGCCAGCTCCCGAGGCGGTGTTGCAGGGTCTATCACAGTCGATAATTGACCAAGCGATGAACTGTCAGATCTTGGCAGGTATCAACGACCGAACCGCGAGAGGACGAGCGGTGGCCGAAGAGGGCCTCGAGGTGTACAGGTGCGATGTGCGCAAACTAGTGGCGTACAGCGATTACTTGAAAGATGTCGTTGGACAGCAGAACAGTGCATTGGTCGAGATTTTGGGCAAAATTGAGCAGTGCGAGAAGCTCGAGGAACTCGCTGGGACGTGCCAAGAAATAGAGAAGAAGATTCGCCTTCTCCAAGATCTGAGTCCGCCAACCCTTCGGCACCTGGCTTTCGAGGGAAAAGCCACGGGGTACCGAAAGGAAACGCCTGGTGACTGGGTAGCACGTGAGTTAGATGCCCCCCCCCCCCCTACAAACCCTAAACGCACTGCCGAGGTTTGACAAGTATGTTCTTTGGTCTGACTCCTGGTTTATTCTTTACAGGTGGGATGGGAGTATGAATTCTCCTGCTTATGAACACGGTAAAGCCCCCCCCCCTAAAAACCCTAAAACCGCTGCTGTGCTTTGACGAGTGTGTTCTTCGGTCTGACTCCGGGTTAATTCTTTACAGGCGGACGCTTTATTAACAGGCGTATCAGTTAAAACAGGCGGATTCTTTACAGGCGGAGGCGGTAGCTCATGAACGCCTGAAAGGCTGATATTACTTCACCTCGCATTCCGCGTTTGTTTCAATTTAACAATATTGTATATATGTACGATGTCAATTCCTTGCCGAACAATTCCTGAAAACCTAATTAACGAATACACGATGAATGGGAGAATACCAACTTTTGATTGGTATTTGGATGACAGAAAAGAAAGCGGCGTTAAATGGAACATTGAATTCATTAAACATTTTCAGAGTAAATTCACACCGTTTAATATTAGAAACGACCTCGAGGGAATATCGCCGTATGGGCATGAAGTATGTGTAAATTTACTACAATCATTTGAAGATTACAATATCAGTAATAAGAAGGTAGCGGTTATCGGTTCAGAGACGCCCTGGATAGAGGCAATACTACTTAATATGTCTAACAACGTTACCACGATTGAATATAACGTCCCGGATTGTGACCTTGACGACAAACTAAGGTGTAAAGGGTATCACGATCATTTTGAAAAAAACACAGAAAAGTATGAAGCTATAATAACATTTTCGTCGATAGAACATAGCGGCTTAGGCAGATACGGTGATCCTCTTGATCCGAACGGTGATATTAAAACTATGAATAATATTTTCAAAAATCTAACAGATGATGGTTTGGTAATTTGGGGAGCTCCAGTAGGTAAAGATGCGTTGGCTTGGAATGCACACAGAGTTTACGGTCCGGTGAGGTTGCCATTGATTTTTCAAAAGTTTACCGAATTGAAATGGTACGGTTATAATAAGGAAGAATTATTTTCGAAACCACTGCAAAACAATGCTTATCAACCAGTGGTTGTCTTACGTAAACACAGGGATGATTTTGATTTTACTTCGCCTCGCATTTTACCATGTATGTGGA
>Ga0209223_10004695_pt1 | contig 12349 bp, 7 predicted proteins | sample COG_06_FD_184750 | JGI IMG/M metagenome (GOLD analysis project Ga0209223, IMG submission 184750) | Pelagic Microbial community sample from North Sea - COGITO 998_met_06 (SPAdes) (version 2) | ecosystem: Environmental > Aquatic > Marine > Neritic zone/Coastal water | place: Helgoland, sampling...
GGTAATTAAAAACGGAACGATAAAGGAAGTTGCAGATAAACGGTTTATTAGAATGGCGGGATCATTTGTTGACATTGATGACATCCATATAGACCTTATAGACAGAGTAAATCCATTTCAAGAGGCTTTCGAGGTGTTGTCAAAATCGGTATCAGCTAAGGTGCTTAAAATCATCCAGGAGACCATTGAAGCTACAAGAATAGATATGACAGCCGAAGAGGCACTTATATTGTGGCCTAAAATTCAAGAGTTTGTAAAAACTTTCAATAGACAACCTGATATTAATTCAACACGTGAAGAGGAAAGAAGAATGGCAGAATGTATAATTTATCTTAAAAAAGAAAGACGCAAAAAGACTACAAATAATGAAGGATAAAGAGAGTATCTTAAAAGAAATCTTTGACAACGACCCTTTTGGTTTACTAAACATAATACCAAAAAAATCCGCTGCACATACTTCTGATGAAAGGTTAGCTTCTTCTTTTGATGAGATTAATGACTTTATCGAAAACAATGAACGAGAACCAAAGCCAGACCCAACAAATATCTCAGAGTATAAGTTATATTCTACTCTTAAAGGGTTAAGAGAAAATGAAGAGAAAATGATGGCCTTAGATCCACAAGATAAATATGGATTACTAAACACAGAAAAAAAAGAGCTTAACTCCATTGATGATATACTTGGTGACGATTCATTAGACATTTTAGGGGACGATGCCGAGGGATTATTTACGTTTAAACATACGCCAAAAGATTACAAAAAAGCAAAAGCTGATTTTGTAGGTAAAAGATTTAAATGTAAAGACTTCCATAAATATGAACATCTATTCAAAGAAGTTCAAGACGACTTAGCTTTAGGTAAAAGAAAATTAGTTGATTTCAAAGAGCCTAACCTTAGAGTAGGTAATTACTATATTCACAATGGTATTTTATTTTTGTTAGAGAGCATCGATTATGATAGAGAGGACCGTTATAAGGAAGATGGAACAAGAGTTAGAAGAGACGGGAGAACCAGATGTGTTTTTGAAAATGGTACAGAATCAAATATCTTAATGCGATCTGTGGAGAAGAATCTTTATAACAACGGTAAAGTAGTAACTCAAAACGTAGATAATGTTATTGAAGAGTTTACTGAAACATTTAGTGGGATAACAAAAGAGGATAAAGAAACTGGGCACATTTATATATTAACATCACAAAGTAAAGAAGAAGAAATAGCATCACTTAATAATTTATATAAAATTGGGTACTCGTCAACAAGTGTTCAAGAAAGAATTAAGAACGCTGAGAATGAACCAACCTATTTAATGGCACCTGTTAAGATTGAATCTTCCTGGATATGCTACAATATGAATACACAAAAATTTGAGTCATTAATTCATAGGTTTTTTGGACATACTTGTTTAGAAATAGATGTGTTTGATAACAACGGAATTAGGCATACTCCAAGAGAATGGTTTATTGTTCCTTTGAAAGCTATTGAGCAAGCAATAATATTTATTATAAGCGGAGAGATTGTTAATTACAGGTATGATAAAATAAACTGTATTATCGTTAAAAAATAAAGTTATTTATAACATTACAGCAATGGAAAATCTAAGTCATTATCAAAAAAGAGTACTGAACCAACTTTACGGACCTTTAGGAAAAACCGACCCACTTCAAGAATTAGTTCGTATTTGTAATTTTTATGATGAATGTCTGAAGGAGGACAATGATAAATTAATTAATTTTCGTTTTACTGAGATGGTTGAATCTAAATTGTTGGTTTTACTTAATCAAGATTATAGGTTTCAGGAATTGTCAGAATATAAAGAAGATCATTTACCAAGAGTTAAAGATTATATTGAAGATCATTATGAAAAATCTTCCTGGGATGGAGTTGATGGAATTAAAGAGTTAACTAAAGACTACCTTAAAGACTGTATTTCATCACAAAATAAAATATTACAAAAAACTTTTGTTTTAAATATTTCAAATGCAGTGTCAGTTCCCATAAATCCAATGCAGTTTGTAAGTCAAAATTTTTATGAAAAATATATTCCTTCTTCTAGGAGAAAAATAGATTTTTTAAACGATCAACTACAAGAAATAAGGGGGTTTAAATCTAAATCAAATGATCAGCAGCAGCTAGGTGTTGATAAATTAAAAAATGATCTTACGGAAGATGAAAAAGACTTACACCCCAACATTTTTAAAAAAAATGGCTTTGAAATTTGGGAGAGAATGTTCGAAAAATTCAATATTACTAAAAGTACAAGAACCGATATTGATTTTATGTTTCAGGTCATGAAATTCAATAATTTTATTTATGAAAATATTAGTTATAATGATCTAGCAGATTGGATAAATGAAGTCTACGAAATATCATTCGATCAAATAAAGTTTACAGATATCAAATCAAAACCAAACTCAAAAAGGCTAGTTATTTTCAACGATATAACTAGATAGAGCGTACTAAAAAAAGTACAAAACATACTTTTAATAATACAATCTTAATCCAATATTCGCAGTAACAATAAATATTGCGAAAATGGAAAACAGTATACTACTTCAAAACTTAAGTCAAGATGACTTAACCCTTATAATAAAAGAGGGTGTAAAGAGTCAATTAGAAGACTTTAAAGAAAATTTAACCTCTCACATTTCCGACGAACTTCTCACCAGAGAAGAAGCCTGTATGCTTTTAAAAGTAGACTTAAGCACTCTTTGGCGATGGACAAACAAAGGGACGGTAACCGCCTATGGCATTGGCAGTAGAAGGTTCTATAAGAAAGAAGAATTAATGAGTTCATTGATAAAACTAGACTAGATGAGAGAAGATGATTTGCCAACAGAAAACAGCTCAAATGGTTTAAGTCCTTTTGGATGGAAGAACTTTAAATATGAAAAAAGGGATTATAACTTATATAGAGAATATCTAGGATTAAAAATTGTGATCCTAAATCATACCAACACAGCTTTTAAAAAAAACGTCGACGGAACAATAGACTATCAGACTCAAATAAACTTTGATGACTTAAAGCTTGACCTAAAAGACGCTGGTTTTAAAATTAGTGATAGGGATTATACAAGTATTTTAAATTCTGATAAGATTCAAAGAATTGACTCGCTTAAGATTTTCTTTAATCAACTGCAAAATAATAAATGGGATGGAACAGATCGAATTAGAAATTTAGTTTCAGCAGCTAAACTAAAAGGAGATTTTAATCAAAATCATATGCTGATTAAAAAGTGGCTTTGTACCACCTATGCTTTTGCCTTAAGAGGAATAGATCCAAAGACCCCAAAGAAAGTTTATTCAAGAGTTGTATTTATTCTTTGCAGTGAGCAAAGAGGTTTTGGTAAGACTGAGTTTTTTAGAAAAATTGGTTTGATTGGAGCTATAGAAAAAGCAACAGGTATTTCTGGAACGGAAATATATGCTGAGACAGCTGGTGATCTTCCTAAGGATGATAGAAATTTTGATATTGATAAAAATACTAAAATGATCTATCTCTTAGATGATATAAACCAGCTTTTAATAAAGGGTGAAGGAAAGCTAAGAAGTATTATATCACAAGAAGATTTTAGTAAGCGAGCACTATATAAGGATACCAACCAAAACCTAAAGAGAAGAGCAACATTCGCGGGGACTACTAATTATAAAGAGTTACTTAGGAATGAAAATGAAAACCGGTATATGCCTTTCACAATTGCTGAGAGGATGGATTTCGATCTACTTAATAGCCTTGATATTATGCAAGTATGGTCTCAAATTAGAGATGAGGTAATAAGGTTTAAAGACAAGTCAATGATTCATGTTGATGATTTAGAAACCATAATGAACCTATCTGAAGAATACATATATCACAGCCCTCTGGAGACCACTTTAAATAATATGCTGCAATTTGATTCAGAGGGGCGGATAGCTTTTTCTGACATAATGAAAAGCTTAAAGGAGCATGGTCTTTATGATTCAAACAATAAAGTTGGAGGAGTTTTAAAATCAATCCCACCTGAAGGACAAGATGTTATTGCAAAAAATAAAGATGGTAGTCGTTTTTATAAACTAAAATGGAGACATAATTAACGGCAATCAAGGCACGCCGTATTAGCTAAAAGTAGGTAGAAATAATAGTAGTATACCAAACATAGATTATGGGGAAAGACCATGCCGTGCATGCCGTCAGCATAACCCGAAAGATTGAATCAATCAAGAGACTCTGAGGAAAGGGTTTACCCCCCCAACTATATTTAGACCCCCAAACAAAAAGGGGGGATCACAACCCATCTAACCTCAGTAAAATCGGGGGTTAGCGCTGTGGTTTACTAATAAAACCTTACTGAAAATTTATTAATTAAATGTTCACATTTTGACCACAATTAGTACAGAAATTAGCAGATGATGAAACTTTTTTTAATATGGTTATAAATTTATATACACAAGGTGAGCCTTTGATCATATATACTAAGCTATGTTAACAGCTATTAGTTAATTAAACATTAATCTTATTAGCATAGTTGTTTATAAAAGATTCTCAATAAATAATTCAATAATTGAAATAGAATTTAAATTTGAGTATGATTTCACTTTATACCTCTGAATATTTTAAATCAATACTCCCTGATCAGTTAGCCAGAATAATAACTGAAAGAAGAGAGTATCTAAATATATCTCAAATAGATCTTGCAGTTAGGTGTCATTTATCTGAGCATATGATAAAAAAAATGGAGAAAGGAAAACATGATTTCAGATTAACGGAGCTTGAAAAGTTAAGTTTTGGTTTAGAAACTAGTGTTAAATATTTTTTTGCTGTTTTATAATCTAAAAAACACGAAAAATGGCTAAAATCACTCAAAAATGATCAAAAAAAACTCAAAAACGACCAAAAAACAAGTTTTTTATCAAACTAGATTTACCGAAGAAGATATGCCTGTGGTTTAAAAGAAAGCACCTCTGACGATGAGAGTTTGGATTACACCCCGTAGGAGTCGAATTAATTATCCCATCCCAGGGCGTCTCTATTACCTCCACCACCATTCGGAAAATTGCTATTTAATTTCTTCTAACCCATTTGAAACCTGTTGGTTTTCCATAACTTACTTCCTCACTACCATTTCGATAACTCTTAACTATCATTTCGTTCTCTGTTTTTGAAACTATCTCATATTTTCTAATAACTCCAGTTCCTCCCACATCGTGCTCGAAACTATTACCATCACTATTTATGGTATATGAATCACTTTTAACAGGATATTCTGAAGATGTACAATTCCCATTAGGGTAATTTATTCCAATTCCTTGAGTGGATATTTTTGAAGTTGTTTTATTTATTATGAGATAAGTGTATGGTTCACCACATGTAGGGACATCATAAGTGTTTTCAATATTTGCTGTTCCTGAAGAATACAAGTATAATTCAATTCCATCCCAGGTTCCATTTAGATAATTATCTGTTAATGATGAAGGTACAGAAACATTTATTATTCTGATAACCGAGCTCACATTTCCAGCTGCATCACTAACAGAATATGAGAGTGAATATGTACCTACTGCAGAGGTATTTACTGATCCAGATATAATTATGGATGAGGTAATATTGCCATCAATATTATCATTAGCTGTTGCACCTTGTTCTAAATATGTATCTCCTATTGTTAACTGAATCGAACTATTACCAATCAAACTCATCGTGGGTGGTGTTTCATCAATGGGAACCGTAACATTGATTAATCTTGAAACACTTGTTGTGTTTCCTTGATTATCACTTACTGTGTAAGTTAATGTATAGTTTCCTACTGCAGAGGTATTTACTGATCCAGATATAATTATGGATGAGGTAATATTGCCATCAATGTTATCATTAGCTGTTGCACCTTGTTCTAAATATGTATCTCCTATTGTTAACTGAATCGAACTATTACCAATCAAACTCATCGTGGGTGGTGTTTCATCAAAACGATTCTCTTTAACTAATTTAAAACCAACATCATTTCCATTATAATTATCCGAAGCATCATTTCTAAATGATTCTAATATTAATGTATCTTCATCTGGTTTGTCAAGAATCACCCAAGTTCTTTTAATATTATTTATGTAGTGAACAATTTGATTTCCATTGGATGAAATAGTAATTTGAGAATTGTTAATGTTAAATGGATCTGAAGTACATTTATTGAGTGGCCAGTTTATCCCAATTCCTTGGTTTGTTATAGAACCGTCAGATGTAAAAGCATGATAACTAAATTCCCTAGCACATTCAGGTATCTGAAAAGTAGCTGTTATGTCATTTTCTAAATTCAGGTAATACAACTCCTTAATATTCCAATTCCCAACTAATTCTTCAATTGTAACATTGGGAATGTCTCTAACTAATTTAAAACCAACATCATTTCCATTATAATTATCCGAAGCATCATTTCTAAATGATTCTAATATTAATGTATCTTCATCTGGTTTGTCAAGAATCACCCAAGTTCTTTTAATATTATTTATGTAGTGAACAATTTGATTTCCATTGGATGAAATAGTAATTTGAGAATTGTTAATGTTAAATGGATCTGAAGTACATTTATTGAGTGGCCAGTTTATCCCAATTCCTTGGTTTGTTATAGAACCGTCAGATGTAAAAGTATGATAACTAAATTCCCTAGCACATTCAGGTATCTGAAAAGTAGCTGTTATGTCATTTTCTAAATTCAGGTAATATAATTCTTTCACATTCCATTTTCCAGTCAAATCATCAATAGACGTAGTTGGAAGTCCAATAGTAATTGAGACAATTTCTGATAAAGCCGATGCTATATCCTCAACAACAATATCTTCTTCAAGAACAGGTTGTTCTTCAGAAATTAAACCGTTATCATCGTATAAAACTTCAGAATCTTCTGCTTTATCAAGATTTACAATTATTGTCTGATTAACTTCAATGTCCTCCTCTGAATTAATTTGGACATCATTAGTGGTGTTGAGTGAACATCCAAAACTAGAAGTATTCGTAAAGTTAATATTGTTTATATAGATTAAATTACCTAAGGAACAACTTCCATTACTCCAAAATTTTACTTTTGATTTATACGTGGTTCTTTGCCCTGTAGAATTCCAAGACTGGAAATAGCAATTCATCCCGTAATCCACACTGACTCTCATTCTGCTGTAAAACCTAGATGAAGAAGCTTCTTCACGAGCTAATACAATATCCCAAGTTCCAACAAGCTTTTTAGCTAATTCATAATTGAAATTTGCAGTTATATTTTGATTTTCAGAAATAGTAATCTGTTTAACCGAAACTGTATCTTCTAATGCTTCATTCCAATTCATGAATACATTTCCTTCATCAGGTATCGTCCTTAGGTCGACAATGTCTCCTGACTCGAACGTCATGTCATCTAAAGATGAGTTTTTTGCAGAAGAAACTTTAACAGCCTCAACTGTCCCATTTCCTATTGTGTTTATATTTAAATTCAATTCAATTTTACGAAAAAGAGGCACCATCACAACATCATTATCAATTGTTAAATTAAGTGGGTTTTGAGTGTATGTTTTGCCGTTAATGCTATTGACCCACTCTACAAATTGATAATTTTGACTAGCTTCTGCAGAAAACTCAATAATTGTTCCTTTTTCTAAGGTTCCGATTTGACTTACTAACACATTCCCACCTATAGATTGACTTAAACTAACATCATATAAAATGGGATCTTTCTCGCAGCCTAAAATAGCCAGGGACATAATTATGAGTGTGCTTACTAATTTTAATTTATACATGATTTATTTTTCATCAAATAAAATCAAATTAAATAGATTATATTGTTAAAATTAATCATATACCCTAATTAACCCTATTTATGATTCATTTAGTAAAATTGTTATTTTTCCTTTCTCCTTTAACCTTGTTTTGTCAGATGGTAGATTTGAAATTCAATAGCAATAGATCTTTAAAAGTTTTTTCAATATCTGATGAACTTCATATTATTACTTCAAATAATTTGTTTAGAATATCTGAAAATAAACCACTAAAATTAAATGGTGATTTTGAATATTTCTATGATTTAGAATATTTAAGTGATTCTCTTTTTATTGAAAAAGGAGGTGGCACAGTTTTAAAAATGAATTCAGAATTGAAAATGGATACGTTATTAAATGCTCCAACAATGAAGACTTCATTTTATAATTCGGCTAAAGTGATGCTGAATGACACAATAGTTTCTTTTGGTGGTTATGGCAATTTTAACTATAATAATTCTCTAACCTATTTCTGCAAGAAAAACTCTGATTGGAAATATTATCCTGACAGAACTTTAGAAAAAAATAAGCCCAAACCAAGGGCAATAAACCCTCCATATTTCCTAGATGGGAATGAATTAAAAATATTTGAATCAGTAATTAAAACAGACGGAGGCCCTGAAAGTAGATCTGTAGACTACAAAAGCTTTAGTTATAATTTTAAGAAAAAAAAATGGAAGCTAAATGGAGAATCAACCCAGTTAACTGAGATACTCATCCAAAACAAGAACTATTTTTATAAACACTATATTCTTTCTTTTAGTAATAAGACGACTCAGTTTGTTGATTTAAAAAAAAATATAATTTATGTTTTAAAAAATAAAGATTACGAATTTTCGAGTATAAATTCGTTTGCCATAATTGGCAATCAAATCTTTTTAATTCACAAAACAAACTCCAATTTTAAATTGAAAATTATGAACATAGATGAGTTTTTAGAAGACTCATCATTAATCAATATGGAGTTAACTTTTGAGAAAGGCTATAAGACTTTGTATTTTTCATTAATAATACTGTTATTGATTATAGTTATTTATTTATCAAAAAATAAAAATCAATTAACAATCGCTAGAATTAAAAAAAGTATTTTTTCCATGGAAAATGAATTAACAATTCCAGAGAAAAAACTTATTAATAAACTAATTCAAGATTACCCAACACCAGTTTTATTTAAAGAGATTTCACTTTTTTTCGATGATACTGTATCATATGAAACAAAAAAACAAAAAACTAGAGTTACTGTTAATAGCTTAAAAAAGAAGCTTGATAATAAGTTAAAGGTAAAAGACTCATTGATTGTAAAAAGAGATATAACCGATAAGCGAGCCTTTGTGGTTTTATTAAGTAAAATTAAAGAGTAGCTTTTTCACATATTTATTTATCAATACAATGTACAAAACTGTTTTCAAAGCTTGTTATCATTATCTGAACTTAATAAACAGGATATGCCTGTTATTGAACAGTAATTGTTCCGTACATACCATCGTGAGCTGAACATTGGTAGTAATACGTTCCTGCAGCTGTAGGTGTCCAATTTACTACTCCACCTGTAGCTCCATTATTAGTTACATTGGAAACTTGATTATCTGTACCCGTTCCTTGAACTGTTTTAATATAGAATGGATGACTAGCTGCATTTACAATAAAGTTAATCTCATCACCAACATTAATAGTGATTGAAGGGTCGTTTCCTGATACTGCTCCATTTCTGTCAGAACCTGCTAGGGTATAATCAGAATTAGAAGATGCAGTAACGTTTATATTGTAATTTGGACAAGTTCCCCAGATGGGTTTGTTGGCTTGTGTTATAGATGTTCCAAATCCTTGAGCTGGAGCTGAAGAAATATTAGAGACGCACCAACCTGTTAAGTTTTGGTTAAAAGATGTTCCATTAAACATAGCGTCTAAATATGTCACATTAGAAGTGTTCCAATTTCCAATATCTTGATTAAAAGCAGATGCATAAGCAAACATACTCCCCATATTAGTAACGCTTGAAGTATCCCAAGAGCTTATATCCCCGTTAAATGCTGTTGCACTTTGAAACATCATACTCATATTAGTAACACTAGAAGTATTCCAACTGCTTATGTCTTGATTAAAGGATGTGTTAGATAAAAACATTTGATACATGGTAGTCACACTAGAGGTATTCCAATTACTTATATTTTTATTGAATGCAGTTGCACTGTAAAACATTCCCATCATACTAGTCACATTAGAGGTATCCCAACTTCCAATATCTTGATTAAATGCTTGAGCGCCATTAAACATCCCTTGCATACTAGTTACATTAGAAGTGTCCCAAAAACTAATATCAGAGTTAAATTGTTGTTTACCATTAAATATATTAACCATACTTGTAACCAATGTCGTACAAAGGTTAACATTACCATTGTCACGTTGAGTGCCTATTGTTGAATTATCAACTGCGGTATACGTTACTCCACCAATCACAGCAGTATCTCCAACTGTTGCATTAGGACATTGACAAGTTCCATTTACAAAAGAGATTGATGAAGCTGCACTTACGATAACTGTTCTTTGAACTACTGTTGCAGCATTACCCGCAGCATCCGAAACGTTATACGATATTGTGTATGTTCCTGCTGTAGATGTATCTACAGAGCCTGAAGTTGTTATTGACGAGGTAAGGTCACCATCCACATTATCAGTAGCGGTTGCTCCAGGGTCTGTGAAGGTATCTCCAACGGTAAGATTAATGGTAGAAGAGCCTGTTAATGTAATAACTGGAGCTGTGGTGTCTGCCGCCGCATTTACCGCAATTGTTCCTGTTACTGATTGTGATGTTGAAGACCCTGCAAAAGCTAAGTTATAGTTAAATGTTCCTGTTGCGTTAGCACTTCCTGATATAGTAGCAACATTATTACCAAAAGCTAAGGTTACCCCTGATGGTAAGCCTGAAACAGATGCTGATAATGAACCAGCACAAATAGGCGTTGCTGTATATACTATATCTGTAATAGCTGTTGTTCCTGTTACTGTTTGTGAGTTAGAACCTGTTGTAAGTGCTACTGTAAACTCTTTTCCCCAGAGAGGTTTGTTTATGAAATCTGGAGCCGAGGATAGTGCAAAATCAGTTGGTTCAGATGTAATACTAGATACACACCAACCTTCTAAATCTTGATTAAATACTGATGCAAGCGAAAACATAGAGGCCATATTAGTCACACTAGAAGTATCCCAACCTCCAATGTCTTGATTGAATACATTTGCGTATGCAGGACTTCCTCTAAACATAAATTCCATATCAGTTACATTAGAAGTATTCCAATTCCCTATATCTTGATTGAAAGCTGATACCTCTTGAAACATTCCTGACATATCCGTTACACTTGAAGTATCCCAACCTCCAATGTCTTGATTGAATATTCTTGCTCCCAAAAACATAGCTCGCATAGAAGTCACACTTGAAGTGTTCCAGCCACCAATATCTTGATTGAATGCTATAGCATCAGCAAACATAGAGGCCATATCAGTCACATTAGAAGTGTCCCAGCTTCCTATATCTTGATTGAATGCAGTTGCTCCACTGAACATACTGTTCATATTAGTCACATTACTGGTGTCCCAAGAGCTAATTTCATAATCAATTTGACCTAGGTTGTCCTCGAACAAATTGGACATATCAGTAACTAAACTTGTACATATATAAATATTACCTGCTGCATAAAATTGTTGTATTCCATTTATTGAACTATAATTATCAACAACTTTCCAAGTTTTTCCATCAATCACAGCAGTATCTCCTGCTGTTGCATTAGGACATTGACAAGTTCCGTTTACAAATGAGATTGAACCTGTTGATGTATTTGTTGATGCATTAACAGTTATAGTCCCTGAAAGGGTTATGGAGTTAGTAGTTGATGATTCAGCTACCGTTACATCATAATTATAAGTCCCCGATGCAGTTGTTGTTCCAGATATATTAACAATATTATTACTGAAAGTCATACTAACTCCAGGTGGAAGGTTATATGCATTAGCAGACAATGATTGACAATCGGTAGTTATATCATATCCAATATTGGCGATTGCTTCTCCTGCAGTAACAGTTTGAGAAGCTTGACCATTAATTAATGAACTAGAAATGGTACAACTAGATGTATTTGTTGTAGAAGTACTTGTTGCGCTTTCTTGAACAATTATTTGACCAAATACTACCGCAGAAACTGTTGAGCTTTGAAGCGTTTGATTATTATAATATTCTAAATAGTAATCATAAGTTCCTTGAGTAGATGGAGTACCACTAATAATTATGGTATTATTTTGACTAGAGAAGCTGTAACCCACTCCTTCTGGAAGTCCCTGTGAAGATGAATTTAAAGGAGTTCCATTAGCATCTGGAGGACAATCTGTAGTTAGCTGGTAGTTTATTGTAGCAATAGAATCTCCTAGGGTTATGGTTTGGTTATTAGAACCTGAAATTAATTCAATTGTAGCCGAAGTACATACTTCATTAACAATTACAGTTCTAGTCGTTGAAACGATATTACTTGCACTATCAGAAACACTATAAGTCAAAGTATATGTTCCTACTGTTGAGGTATCAACTGTTCC
>Ga0209223_10004704_pt1 | contig 12341 bp, 10 predicted proteins | sample COG_06_FD_184750 | JGI IMG/M metagenome (GOLD analysis project Ga0209223, IMG submission 184750) | Pelagic Microbial community sample from North Sea - COGITO 998_met_06 (SPAdes) (version 2) | ecosystem: Environmental > Aquatic > Marine > Neritic zone/Coastal water | place: Helgoland, sampling...
GTGGTGTTTTGCTTGGTGACAAACCAGGAGCAGACCGAGAGTATGGTTTGACCAAACCGGGTGAGATCATTCACGAAGTAGGCACAACTAGAATGGGAGATGACCCTAAGGATTCGGTGACGAATAAGTTTAACCAAATGCATGATGTAGCCAATGTATTCATCATGGATGCTGGCCCATTTGTTTCTCAGGCGGATAAAAATCCAACTTGGACCATTTTGGCCTTGGCATGGAGAGCTTCTGATTATTTAGTAGACCAAGTTAAAAAACGAAATATTTAAATCATGGATAGACGCGACTCACTTAAATCCCTATTAGTAGGATCTGTAGCTGGTAGTCTTATGATTACGGGTTGCGCTCCAGGCACTGTTATTCCATCAGCTGATGGAACACCTGAAGGAGCACCGAAAAGTCAACTTCCGGGTTATGGAAGGAATGAAAAGGAAAAACTACATGATGAAAAGGTGCTGGCAGAGATCTACCTCAATGAACATGAGTTAGAGACCATCGCTGTATTGTGTGATATTATCTTGCCTTCCAATGCAAGCTTTGGTTCAGCAGTGGATGCGGGTGTACCTGATTTCATAGAATTCATAGTCAAAGACATGCCGAACAATCAGTTACCAATTAGAGGCGGCATTGCTTGGTTAGATTCACATTCCAATAAGCTGCATAATTTAGAGTTTAAGAAATTGAGCGATGCACAGCAGAAAGCAATTTGTGATGCCATTGCTTATCCAGGCAAAACAGCGGACGCATTGATTCCAGGGGAAAATTTCTTCACTAAAATGAGAAATTTGACAATGACTGGATATTTCACATCTGAAATTGGAATGAAGGACCTCGATTACAAAGGAAACAGACCAGTAGTTTGGGATGGTATCCCTCAAGACATCTTGGATGCTACAGGCATGAAATACGAGCCAGAATGGATTGCCAAGTGCGTTGACCAATCTAAGCGAATGGACATTGCTGAATGGGATGATGATGGAAATTTGTTGAATTGACTAAAATCTGATCGTTTTATTGCCCTTTAAGCTCTTCGCTAATCAAAGCCAAGATCTCTTTATTCTGATTTTTAATCGTATTCAATTCTCTTATGTATTCATAGGCAAAAATATAAGTCAACGAAGTGTAGTCTTCGAAATCAGGATCTTGGAAGAGCCCTAAATAATTTGAGCTGTCATTTGACTCTTCTAATTCTGGATAATAGCCCTCATAGGTATGGGCTACACGAACATGCTTTCCGCGTTCTGATTTTGTATCATATTGAAAATTCCTCATCCTTACGGCCTCTTCTTCAGCATCTTTCACCACATCTTCCCAACTAAACAACAACTCAATAAGGCGTGCTTTATCCAACAGGTGAATTTCACTTGATGAAATTGCCGAGCGTAGGGCGCCATTACTTGGGTTGAATGTATATTGAAAGGAAAGGTTGACTAGCGCATTACTCAAGACATTTCTGGGCGTGTTTTTATCTGCGTTTTTAATTAATTCATTTACAATGGGATAAATGGTCAAGACTTTACCGGTGTAGAAAAGTGTTGTGTCCATTTGGGCAAGATTTGTCTCGAATTCAACTTTTAATGCATTAAGAACCGTTTGCTTTTGCTTATTGTTATTACTCTCCAACCGCCATTCGTTGAGCTGGATGGCAATCAATATCCCGATGACGACCAACACAATTTCTCCAATAGCGTACTTCAAATATTTACCCGATGCCATTCTTGGCTTGTCATTTTTTTCATCCATATGGCCTTGTCGTTTTTTTCTAAAGAAATTGATCATTATTTATTCTTTGGAGAAATATCTTTATATATACTTTTCACGGGTACTCCATTTTTGATGAGGTCCTCTATGTACAATCTAAAATCCTTGAAAAAATACGATTTTCGCTGATCCCAAAAGAATTTGAAGCCTGGTTGACCCACGGCTCCTAACATGGCCGATGTCAATGAGACTTGCATTTCAGCGTCTAGCGTACCTTCTTTTACTAAATAAAAACTATTCTGAAAAATTATAAAAAGTCCATGTGAATTCATCACTGCTTGAAATCTTTCTTGAGGAGTCAAAGCGTCTGGATCGGCCATAAAATTGTAAAACAACGTGCTTGATTCGATATTGTTACCCATTGTAACATACCAGTCAGCCATGGCAGCCACAGTGGCAGAAGCATTTGCTGATTTAGTAGCTATTGCATTCTCTTTAAATTGTATTCCCACAAATATTAGAGAAATTACGATTGCAAACCCTCCTAATATTTCAACGATTAATGCGAATTTCTTTAAATTAAATTTCATTTTTAGTTGTTTTAAAATTGATGTAACCATCACATTGAAAGGATGTTAATTGCAATTTGCTTCACTAAGATAGCACAACAAATAATAATGTGATTGTAGTGTTAAATTTGAAATTGACTTCTTATCAAAATAGAAATCTAATCATCAACAGCAACCATGTTTGGCCTTTTGGCCAAATGATCGGTAATCTGCTCATAGGCCAACGCAAATGCTAAAACCCTTTTGTCATCTCCAAATTTACCCATCACCTGCATGCCCATTGGTCTTCCTTGTTCATCGAATCCAATTGGGACATTGATCACCGGTATGCCTCCAAGACTTCCCAAAATAACTACCTCCATCCAGCGATGGTAAGTATCCATTTCCTTCCCATTAATCTGTTTTGGCCAGTGGATGTCTTTTGGAAATGGAAATACCTGTGCTGTTGGTAGCACTAAGAAGTCATATTGAACAAATAGCTTATCCAATTCTGCATACCAATTGGATCGAATCTTATTTGCCCTTGCAACATCTTTGTCATTAAAACCCAAGCCTTGTTCAATCTCCCAGATTAATTCTGGCTTAAGTAAATCGCGTGTTGAAGGGTTTTCATAATACGCCATCATATTCGATCGGCCATGATGACGGAGCGTAGTCCAGCTCTCCCATAAATCCGATAGTGAAAAATTGGTTTGCATTGCCTCGACTTTTCCACCAGCCGCGGACACTTTTGCTAAACTAGCCTCACATAATTCGATGATGCCAGGCTCCATCGCTAAATAATTATCCAAGTTGCCCATCCAGCCAATTTTGATGCTTTCAAGCGCTAAGGGCTTTACCTCATAAAAGGCTGGATTCAGCGCTATTGTTTGTAATAACCTGATAAGATCATCAGTATTTCTTCCCATTGGCCCAGAGGACCAAAGAAGTCTGTTAACGGCATCACCTTCATCCATCACAACGTTGGTGCTCGGCCTGAAACCGATTACATTGTTATAGGCAGCCGGATTTCTTAAGGACCCCATCATATCTCCGCCATCTGCAACCGGTAACATGTGTGTGCCCAAACCACAAGCAGCACCACCACTACTGCCACCAGTGGTTAGTGCTGGGTTGTAGGAGCTACCAGTAGCACCGAATACTGGATTGTAGGTCTGACAGCCCAAACCGAACTCAGGGGTGTTTGTCTTCCCAATAAAGATGGCGCCCTGATTTCGAATTTTTGTTACTAAGGCACCGTCTTCCTCGGCTATGCGATTAGCAAACATCGGTGATCCACTGGTATAAGGAAGCCCCTTGACAGGTGCCAAGTCTTTAATTGCATGCGGCATACCATGCATCCATCCCCAATATTCATTTTTGGCTAAGGCCAGGTCTGCCTCGCGCGCCTTCAGTAATAGCGCATCGTCATCAACCCTGCTTACAATGGCGTTATATACAGGGTTATATTTATTAATTCGATTCAAATAAGCTTGCATGACCTCCACACAGCTGACTTGTTTTGTCCTTATGGCAATTGACAATTCCGTAGCGCTAAGATCGGTGAGATCAGTAGGGAGGTTTGCCGTAGAAAGTTGAGTAGAAAAAGGCAGGGGTACCGAAAGTAGTGCACCAAGGGCCAAACTGTTCTTTAAAAATTTTCTTCTTTCCATTTGTTCACCTGAGGTGCTTTATTGCTCTTCTCTCACATTTGTCAATGGCTACTAGCCATTTGGCTTACTAAGATACAGGAAGAAATGTGAAACCATCTTACCACTTTATTTATAATGGAGATTGCCGCAGTCGTTCCTCCCTCGCAATGACGATTGGAATTAAGAATTATGAAACAAAACACAGTCATTATTAACGTCATTATTATCATTTCATTGGGCTGAGAAGGACCTGTAATGCACGAAATCAAGCCTTTCTCACTAGATGAGAAAGGTTTTTTTATGATTTGTAAATCTTAAATACCGTAAATGAGTAATACATAAACAACTGATAAACAACTGATTAATTTGAAAAAGCAGCTTTTAAAAACTGTAAGAAGATTAAAGAAAAACTTCGCCCATGTACCTGAAAGGCCAATTTTTGTACTAATAAAGAATAATCCAACAGTATGGAATTAAACAAATACAGCAAGCGCCTTACCCAAGACGAAACCCAGCCCGCCTCACAAGCCATGCTTTATGGCATAGGGCTCACTGATGAGGACATGAACAAAGCCCAAGTCGGTATTGTGAGTACTGGCTATGAGGGCAACACTTGCAACATGCATTTGAACGAGTTGGCCAAGCAGGTCAAGACCTCTGTTTGGGGCAATGACTTAGTTGGATTGATCTACCATACCATAGGCGTTAGTGATGGCATTTCTAATGGCACGGAAGGAATGCGCTACTCCTTGGTTTCCAGAGAGATCATTGCAGATTCTATTGAAGCAGTAGCAGGAGCGCATTATTATGATGGTTTAATTACCGTAGTAGGTTGCGACAAAAACATGCCTGGAGCCTTGATGGCAATGGGCAGGTTGAACAGGCCTTCATTGATGTTATATGGAGGAACAATAGCTTCTGGTTGCTATAAAGACAAAAAATTGAACATCGTTTCGTCATTTGAAGCCTTAGGTGAAAAATTTGCAGGGACAATATCTGACGAAGATTATAAAGGTATCATTAAGAATTCATGCCCGGGAGCCGGAGCATGCGGTGGCATGTATACCGCCAATACCATGTCTTCAGCTATCGAGGCACTAGGCATGTCCTTGCCTTATAGTTCGTCCAATCCAGCGATCAGCAAAGACAAGACTGAAGAGTGTGAAAAAATAGGAGCAGCCATTAAGCGATTGTTGGAGCTAGACTTGAAGCCAAAGGACATTCTGACCAAAAAGTCTTTTGAAAATGCCATGAGGCTGATTACAGTTTTAGGAGGTTCTACCAACGCAGTGATGCATTTAATCGCCATTGCGCACAGTGTGGACATCAAAATCACATTAGAAGACTTTCAGAAAGTAACTGATTCTACGCCTTTCTTAGCAGACCTTAAACCGAGTGGTAAATACTTGATGGAAGACTTGCATGAAGCTGGTGGCGTACCGGCTGTGATGAAGTTTATGCATGAAAATGGAATGCTGCATGGTGAATGTATGACGGTGACGGGCCATACAATAGCTGAAAACTTAGCGAAGGTTCCGGGATTTGCTGAAGAGCAAGTAATTTTGAAACCACTCAATGCTCCGATTAAGGAAACCGGGCATCTACAGATGCTATTCGGCAACCTCGCTGAAGAAGGAGCTGTAGCTAAAATTACAGGTAAAGAAGGAGAAGTCTTTGAAGGCAACGCGATCGTCTATAATGATGAGTTCTCAGTGATTGAAGGTATTGGAAAAGGAGAAGTAAAACCTGGTCATGTAGTGGTAATACGCTATGAAGGGCCAAAAGGTGCGCCGGGAATGCCGGAAATGCTCAAGCCTACCTCAGCTATTATGGGAGCAGGTTTAGGGAAAACTGTGGCCATGATCACTGATGGAAGGTTCTCAGGAGGAAGTCATGGCTTTGTAGTAGGACATGTTACCCCAGAAGCACAAGCGGGGGGTACGATTGCTTTGGTGGAAAATGGCGATCTAATTACCATCGATGCGGTCAACAACAAAATCACTTTAAATATTTCAGAAGAAGATTTGACTAACAGAAGGGCTTTATGGAAAGCACCTCAATTAAAAGTAAGCAAGGGAGCACTTTATAAATATGCAAAAACTGTTGGTTCAGCTTCACAGGGCTGTGTAACCGACCTTTAATAAAGAAATTATGGAAGCAGTTTTAACAAGACCAGTTACCAAAACCATCAACACCACAGGTGCTGATGCAGTATTAAAATCTTTAATAGCTGAATCAACCGAATTGATCTTTGGCTATCCAGGAGGGGCAATTATGCCCATTTATGATGCACTTTATCAATATCAGAATGATGTCAAGCATGTGCTTACACGTCATGAACAAGGAGCGGTGCATGCGGCACAAGGATATGCAAGAGCCACTGGTGAAGTAGGAGTAGTCTTTGCTACTTCAGGCCCAGGAGCCACCAACCTCATTACTGGTATTGCTGATGCTATGATTGATTCGACACCATTAGTTTGTATCACTGGTCAGGTAGCCTCTCATTTATTGGGTTCAGATGCTTTTCAAGAAATTGATATCATTAGTATCTCCATGCCAGTTACCAAATGGAATGTCCAAGTAACCAGGGCTGAAGATTTGCCAAAGTCTATTGCGAAGGCATTTTATATCGCTAAGTCGGGCCGCCCAGGTCCTGTTTTAATTGACATCACAAAAGATGCGCAGTTTGGTGCATTAGATTTTTGTTATGAAAAATGTGCCGGTTTTAGAAGTTACAAACCTGTACCAAAACTAGCGTTGACACAGGTTAAAAAAGCAGCTGATTTAATTAATGATGCGCAGCGTCCATTTGTACTTTTTGGACAAGGCGTAATATTGGGAGAAGCTGAAAAAGAATTCAAAACCTTTATTGAAAAGGCAGGAATACCGGCTGCTTGGACATTATTGGGGCTATCTGCTTTACCTACGGAACACGCATTGAATGTTGGGATGCTTGGGATGCATGGCAATTTTGCTCCCAATAAGCTAACCAATGAATGTGATGTTTTGATAGCGGTTGGGATGCGATTTGATGACCGCGTAACGGGTGATTTAGCGCAATATGCCAAACAGGCAAAAGTGATTCATTTGGATATTGATCCCTCTGAAATAAATAAGAATGTTGAAGTGGATGTTGCGGTGCTAGGGGATTGTAAAGAGTCATTAGCACAACTCACAGCTAAGGTGCATATGAACAGTCATCCATTATGGTTGGAACGCTTCGGGGCATTAGCAGCTATCGAACAAGAGCAAGTCATCACTCCAGAATTAACACCAGTATCTGGTGATTTAACAATGGCAGAGGTGATCAACGAAATCAACAAATTAACGGAAGGAAATGCCATTTTAGTCACTGATGTAGGGCAGCATCAGATGATCGCTTGCAGGTATACTCAATTTAATCAGAGTAACAGCAATATCACTTCAGGAGGTTTAGGCACAATGGGTTTTTGTTTGCCAGCGGCATTAGGAGCAAAGTTAGGAGCACCAGAAAAAGAGGTTATCGCTGTCATTGGAGATGGCGGTTTTCAAATGACGATTCAAGAACTGGGGACGATTTTTCAAACAAAGGCGGCTGTTAAGATTGTGGTTTTGAACAATAGCTTTTTAGGAATGGTGAGGCAATGGCAACAGCTATTCTTTGACAAGAGGTATTCAAGCACTGAATTAGAGAATCCAGATTTTATCAAGATCGCTGAAGGGTATAGTATTAAAGGCAGGTCAATTTCTGAAAGAAGGGATTTGGCTGAGGCTGTAAATGAAATGTTAGACCATGATGGAAGCTATTTACTGGAAGTTCATGTAGGAAAAGAAGACAATGTTTTTCCAATGGTGCCGACTGGCGCTTCTGTTTCTGACATAAGGTTATCATAACATGAAGCAGTTATTTACCATATCCATTTTCACTGAAAACAGTATTGGTTTGCTGAATAGGGTGACTTCTATGTTTACGAGAAGGCATTTGAACATCGAAAGTTTAAATACTTCAGAATCGGAAACACCCGGAATTCATCGCTATACCATTGTAATTAATACGACTGAATCGGAGGTTAAAAAGCTGACACTGCAGATTGAAAAGCAAGTGGAAGTAATTCGAGCCTGTTACCATAAAGATTCAGATACGGTATTTCAAGAGATAGCACTCTACAAGGTATCTACCAAAAGTGTGAGCGAAGGTAACCTTGTAGAGAAACTTATAAGAGACAACAACGCACGTATCCTATCTTTTCAAGAAGACAACATGTTCATTGAAAAAACCGGGCACAAAGACGAAACACAAGAGCTATTAGAATTCCTAAGACCCTATGGGGTGTTGGAGTTTGTACGCTCAGGCAGAGTATCGGTAATTAAACCAACCTAATCCATTACAGAATAAGAAAAACAGAAAAATAACAATTAAGATTAACACAATTATTATGGCACAAATTAATTTTGGCGGGGTAGAAGAAAACGTAGTAACCCGTGACGAATTTCCTTTAGCAAAAGCACAGGATGTTCTTAGTAATGAAACTGTAGCAATTATTGGTTACGGTGTTCAAGGTCCTGGTCAATCATTGAACCTGAAAGACAACGGCATTAATGTCATTGTAGGACAGCGAATGGAATCTAAAACTTGGGACAAGGCCATCGCCGATGGTTGGGTACCAGGAGAAACATTGTTTCCAATAGAAGAAGCATTAGAAAGAGGGTCGATTATCTGCTATTTATTGTCTGATGCGGCTCAAATCACGCTTTGGCCAACAGTAGAGAAGCACCTAACTCCAGGGAAGATGCTGTATTTCTCACATGGTTTTGGTGTGGCTTATAGTAAGAAGACAGGCATTGTAGCTCCAGAAGGAGTTGATGTAGCCTTGATTGCACCAAAAGGATCTGGTACATCTTTGAGAAGGTTATTCCTTGAAGGGAAAGGCCTGAATTCTTCTTTTGCGATTGATCAAGATGCAACGGGAACTGCGCGAGATAGGATCATCGCGCTAGGAATTGGTGTAGGGTCAGGATACTTATTCGAAACGACATTCTATAAGGAAGTGACATCAGACCTTACTGGTGAAAGAGGAACGTTAATGGGTGCTATTCAAGGCCTATTTCAAGCACAATACGAAGTGCTTAGAGCAAATGGTCATTCTCCATCAGAAGCTTTTAACGAAACTGTAGAAGAAGCTACACAGTCATTGTACCCATTAATCGCTGAAAATGGCATGGATTGGATGTATGCGAACTGTTCTACAACAGCGCAGCGTGGTGCATTGGATTGGAAGGACAAATTTCATGATGCAACTAAGCCTGTTTTTGAGGAACTGTACAAGTCGGTCAAAGATGAAGTAGAGGCAGCACGATCAATTGATTCAAACTCTCAAGCCGATTACAGAGATAAGTTGCAAGTGGAATTGGATGAAATGTACAATTCTGAAATGTGGACAGCAGGCAGGGCAGTGAGGGGTTTACGACCTGAGAACGCTCCGACGGTTGAAAAACAAGAGCCAGAATTAGTATAATATAAAGAGCGTCATTACGAGGAACGAAGCAATCTCTTTATCACGATGGGGAGATTGCTGTGGTCGTACCTCCCGCGCAATGAGAATATCTAATTATGCAAGTAACAACTTCATACCGACCTCAATTATCAGAGATAAAGGCTGCTCAAGAGCGGCTTAAAGGGGTGATTACCCATACTCCTTTAATGAAAAACCTAACTTATTCTGAGAAGTATGGTGCTGACGTGTTTTTCAAAAGAGAAGACCTGCAAGTTGTAAGGTCCTATAAGATTAGAGGAGCACATAACAAGATTACTTCGCTCAAGCAGCAGCAAGCAATTAAAGGAGTGGTTTGTGCAAGTGCGGGAAACCATGCGCAAGGTGTTGCTTATTCTTGTCGAATATTAGGGGTGAAGGCGACTATTTTTATGCCCGCACCTACACCGAATCAAAAGGTAGAACAAGTCAAGTTTTTTGGCAAAGAGTGGGTTGACGTTATATTAATTGGAGATACTTTTGATGATGCATATCATCTCGCTAAAGAATATTGCACTAAAGCACAAAGTGTATTTATACATCCATTTGATAATGAGTTAGTTATAGAGGGTCAGGGAACAGTTGGTTTGGAGGTTTTAGAAGATACGAATTCAAACATTGACTTTTTGTTCATGCCAATTGGCGGTGGTGGACTTGCCTCTGGAGTATCGAGTGTATTTAAGCAGATTAGTCCTCAGACAAAGCTTATTGGTGTCGAGCCTCAAGGAGCTCCTGCAATGCAAAATTCTATTGCACTTAAAGAGAATACCACGCTTTCTGAAATTGATAAATTTGTTGATGGTGCTGCAGTGAAAAGAGTTGGAGAAAAGACCTTTGAAATCTGTAAGCATCAATTGGACAGCGTAGTTACAGTACCGGAAGGACTCGTTTGTAGCACGATGCTCGATTTATACAATAAGGATGCAATCGTAGTAGAACCCGCCGGTGCTTTGAGTATTGCTGCTTTGGAACAGTTTAAAAATGAGATACAAGGTGCAAACATTGTATGCGTGGTCTCTGGTAGTAATAACGACATCTCAAGAACTCCGGAAATCAAGGAGCGGTCATTGATTTACGAAGGGCTCAAGCATTACTTCATAATTAACTTTCCCCAAAGGGTGGGGGCTTTGCGTGAGTTTTTAGTCGAAGTATTAGGTCCTAGCGACGATATCGTGTTGTTTGAATACATGAAGAAAACAGCGAAAGAAAGAGGTCCTGCACTAATTGGAATAGAACTAAAAGTTAAGTCAGATTTTGAGCCATTAATGAAAAGAATCAGTTTGAAGAATATTCAAGCAGAATATTTAAATCAAAAACCTGAAATTTTACAGTATTACATCTGATAAATATTTAATTTTATCCCACAATTTAACTGCCATGGAATTAAACCTGATAGAAGAGTTTCTACTTATCGCTTTAGATGACGATAAAGGACAATTTGTAACTGATTCAACACATTTGCACATGGGTTTTTCTGGAGCAATTCTATTAGAGTTGGCCCTTAGAGAAAAGATTAACATTGTCAATGACAGGGTGATCTTGGTCAATGATGCTTATGAAAAAGAAATGGTCATTAATAAAACCATTGATTTAATAAAGGCATCTGAGAAAGACCGCAGAATCAGGTATTGGGTAAACAAATTAGCACACAATGCCCGTCAGATGAAAGATGATACTTTGAAGGGTTTAATGAATAAAGGGATTTTGGGCAAGCAGGACAGTAAAATTCTCTGGATTATTCCTAACACCAAGTACCCAACGCATGACCTTACTCCTGAAAACAAAGTGAGACAAAGATTGCACGATGTTATGCTGGAAGGAGTAAAAGCCAACCCTCGGGATGTCATGTTATTGAGTTTGATTAATGTGAGTGAATTGACTAGAGAAGCATTCAGAGACAAAGAGGAGTATAAAATAGTAAAAAAGAAGATTAAAGATGTCAGTCAGAACATTGAAATTAGCCAGGTGGTCAATCGAACAATTAGAGACATCCAAGCCGCGGTGATGGTTGCTGTGATGGCAGCTGTTGTAGTAACAACTACATCAAGTTAAACAACAATTACTTTAGTGACTTGAATTTCTCTTGTGCAATCTCAAGTGTTGTTCGATTTTCAAATTTACTTTCCAACCAAGTTAGAATGTCAAGATAAAGGAAAGGGCGTTTTTCATAGGTGTCCTTTTTTAGGACAATCAACCTTGAGTGCAAAGCCTTAAATTCCTCCTTAACACTGTCTGGTGTCATCCTATCTACTTTACGTATGAAATTAAAGATCTCTTTTTGCACCGCACGTTGGTCGTTCATTCTACCTAAGAAATGGTAAGTGCTCTTGATTTGATATTCTAGTCGGTTGTCTTCACCTTCCTCATAGTGAGCAATTAAGTTCAGGATCCTAGCAAAACAATGAATGTCTTCCCTAAGGGTGACATCCTTAAAATCGATAATCTGATTGAGATAAAAAATTGCTTTTCTATAATCTCTATTACCAAAATAGAGCGAAGCAATTTTGTAATAAAACATCAAGACCCTTTCCGCATCGATTTTGCCTTTGTACTGTTCCAACTTATTAAGCAATTCTGGCACTATAGCCACTCCCAAATCAAACCGGCCTTCCATAAAAAGTTTATTGATTTTGGCAGTATAAAGGAATTTGAAACTGAGTATTTCTGTATTAAGGTTCGAGGTAATTTCATGGTTATTGCTCACGGCCTCTAGCTCTTCTAAAACGGCGCAGAACTTGGAATAATGCTGCAGGTGAAAAAGCGAAGAGAGCAGGTTGTGCAAGCCTTTAATGTACTGTTCAGGATGCTTTTTCAGCATTAGTTTATCATTCCTAAATAATTCCGCCCAATACAGTGAATGGCGATAACAATTGGCAAAGTCCTGAATGATATAGTTGTACCAGACATAGGATTGATGG
>Ga0209223_10004710_pt1 | contig 12333 bp, 13 predicted proteins | sample COG_06_FD_184750 | JGI IMG/M metagenome (GOLD analysis project Ga0209223, IMG submission 184750) | Pelagic Microbial community sample from North Sea - COGITO 998_met_06 (SPAdes) (version 2) | ecosystem: Environmental > Aquatic > Marine > Neritic zone/Coastal water | place: Helgoland, sampling...
AGTAGAATTGATAAAGGACGATTTATTGCTCCAGTGATATAAACATAAGCGCTGTTATATTGTTCAATTTTAACAATAGTTTCCGGTTCTTGATAAAATCCTTTTAAAACATTGTTTATAAATTCTTGAGCTTCTTCTTTAGTTTTATCATTTATTACAACTTGACCAACATAGGGAATTGTTACATCGCCTGATGGACTAATGGTATAAGAACCATCAATATCATCAATATCTGTAATTGATATATTTATGACATCACCTGCACCAATAGAGTAATAATATTTGTTTTCACCAATTAATTGAGTTAATTTTTTATCTTGCTTTTTTTGTATATCTTCAAATTTTGGAAGAGACGCGGTGTTAATTTTATTGGGATTGGAATTGGTATAATATTTTATTTAATTTCTAAGAAATTTAAATACTACTATAAATAAATTTATCGTAAAATTTATGGTAAACGTATTATCTATTGAATGAAATAATGGCACAACAAATAAAAAAGATATTTAATATACTTTATGGAGCTGAAGGTGGTGGCGTTGATACTGTAACTAATCAATATGTAAAATTTAAAAATGACAAATTTGTATCTCAATTAAAAATAATAAAAAAAGAAAAAGGAAATATTTTTAAGATTATTAATTTATGGATCAAGTTTTTTGATAATATAATAAAAGAAAATCCTAGAATGGTTATTTGTCATGGACATCAGCCAAATTTTATCTTTAGTATCTATAAAAAAATTTTTTTCTATAAGGATTTAAAAAAAATAATTTTTATATCTGTTTTTCACAGTGAATATTTTGGCTATCCCAATGCATACTCTTTTAAAGCTAGCTTATTTAATTATATATATGGTTTTTTTTTAAAATTTAGTGATGAGGTTATTACAGTGAGTAACTATTCAAAAAAAACTTTGTTTGAGAAACATTCAATACAAGCTAAAGTTATATTAAATCCTATACCAGAAAGTTTTTTTTATAAAAATAAATCTAAAATTAAAAAAAAATATAATAAGGTTTCACTCATAGCAGTTTCAAGATTTGACCCAATTAAAAGAAATTTTTTTTTAATAGATATAATTAAAAATTTAAGATTAAAGATTCCAGATATTAATCTAAAAATTATAGGTGGAGGATATCAATTTGATATTATTAAGAATTATATTAAACAAGAAAAATTAGAAAAAAATATTAAACTTTTAGGTTGGCAAGACAATGTTGCTAAATATCTAGATAATAGTAAATTCTATATAAGCACCTCATCAATAGAAAATCTTTCTATAAGTTTAATGGAGGCAATGAGTAGAAATTGTATTCCAATTATAAATAAGGTTGGAGGTAACCCAGAAGTAGTTATTAATAATAAAAATGGGTATATCTTTAAAATGAATAGATTGAACACAACCACATCATTAATTTATAAAATTTTATATAAAAAGAATATTGACCAAAATAAAATTAAAGATAGCATTAATAAAAAATTTTCACCAAAAAAATTTCATAATGCACTTGGTAAATATATTAATAAAATTAACCTTAACTACGAATAAATTTGATAATAAATTTTTTACTTAAAATTAAAAATAGTAATTCCACAAAGAACAAGCCTAAAATAAAACCATACAATCCTAAAAATTTTCCAAAAAAGAAAAATACAAATAAAGAAAAGAAAGCAGTAATTAAGGATATTTTTCTCTGAAACAGTATGTAATTATTGTAATAATAATATAAATTAATCATAGCTGTTAAGCCTCTTAATAAAGCAATTGGAAATAAAAAATAAACATATCTTATTATTTGATCTAAGGGATATTTGTCATTTAAAAGAAGATTAAAGAAAAAGTTTCCAAAAAAGTAATGGATAAATAATCCAACAACAAGGGCAATCAAAAATAATGTTAATGACTTTAAAATCATTTGTTTATCTTTTACCTTGGAATAATCAGGCATAATAATTTTTTGTAATTGGAATAAAGGAATTAATAAAACTTCTAAAACTAATAATAAAATTGCATATATCGCAACTTCACTTTTTAAAATTAAAAATGGTGAAATGGTAAGTCCCATATAAATTGTGCAATGATTTGATAAACTAATTATAAGATAGTTTTTTGCATTAAATACAAACTTATAAAATTTGTTTTTTAATGTTTTAATATTTTTATCTTTAAAACTTAAATAAATTATATATTGGATGACAATAGAAAATATTAAAGAATAAATGAAAAAATTTAAAACTTTATTAATTGTTAATATATCCTTGTAAATAAATATCAAAAATATGAATATTAGTGTTTTTAATAGAAGAATTGAATTTAATTGTAAGTTTTTATTTATAGCAACTAAAGCACCTTCATAAGAAAAAATTAAAAAAATACATAGTAACGATGATAAGAATATGATTTCTAATTCAAACTGGTTTAAATAGAAATACATAATTATTAAAGGAAAAACTATTAAGAAAACTAAACTTCTTAATTTTATAAAATTATATAAAATCGATTTAAATCTATATGAGTCTCTATTGAAAAGATTATTTCCATAATGAAAGAAACCAAATTCCATTGACACAAGTAAATATCCAATAGCATTTTTAATTAGTTGAAAATTAGCAAAGCTCTCAACCTCTAAGTTATTTATTAATAAAATTGATAAAAATAAACTAGAAATTCTAAACAACATTAAAATGGATGAATTTATTAATGTGTTTCTTATAAGATCAACAAATTTCATATAAATTTATTACTTTATTACTTAATTTTTTTAAAAAATTTTTTGTTTATTAATTTTCTTTTTTTATCAAATATAATGCCCCATTTTGAGTAATAATATAATATAGATTTAAGATGGATAATAAATATTTTTAAACTTTTACGAGAACTTCGATTGTGGGTGTGAGTAACTTCGACAGATTTATAATAAATAGTATCAAATTTTTCAGAAATTCTTCTATACCAATCAAGATCTTCTACGTATAAAAAAAAATTTTTATCATAAAAGCCTACTTTTTTAATTACTTCAGGTTTAATAAAATAACAAGCACCATGAATAAAAGGTACATTTAAAATAAATTTTTGTTTTTTAAAAGAATCTATCCTTTGATGAATCTTAATTGAAAATTTATCATGATTAAAAAAAAATCTAACAAAAAAATTAAATATGCTAGGAATGGATCGACAAATTAACTGAGTAGTTCCATCAGTATTGACTAACTTTGGTGAAAGTAATCCGAATTTCTTATTTCTTTTTAAAAGATTAATCGAGGAAATTACATCATTGGCTTTTAGATAAATATCAGGATTTAATATAAGGTAAAAAGGATTATCATTTATTGTTTGTTTGATATTGTGATTATGCCCACATCCAAAACCAATATTTTTTTTTGACATAAAATAATTATATTTATTTTTTTTACAAAATTTGAATAAACTTTTTTGATTAGCATTATCAAATATATATACTTTAATATTAATTGTTTTAATTTTTTTAACAAAAGATAAAACTTTAGATATTTCTAAAATATTTGAATTATAAGATACGAGTGAAATAACTAATTTATTCATTAATTAAAGAAAGTTTTTATTGATAAAGTTTTTAATTATATTTGGAATATTTGATTTTGGTAATTTTATTATATTAATATTTTTTTTAATTATAAATTTTAAGATTTTATCTTCTAGGTTTTTTTGAGTATAACATGCAGTTATATTCATTTTTTTTGCTAAATTTTTAATTGATTTTTTTTGATCATGACCAGCTTCATCATTATTTCTTGGAAAAACTATAAACTTTTTTTTTGCATTTATAAGATCTATAATATTACCATAACCACCATGTGATATTATAAGATCACTTTTTTTTATATTTTCTAAATGTTTCTTATAAGTAAATTCTTTTGAGTATTTAATATACCTTGGCAAATACTCTCCTCCCCCAATTTGAGCAATACATTTGATTTTATTTATTCTACAAAAATTATCAAAAGGTTTAACTAATCGATCAAATCCTTTATGAAATGTACCAACAGACAAATAAATCACTAAAGAAATCCTTTCGATAATTTAGCTTTCGGGTAATATTTAATTAAATTTTTATGTTGAATTATAAATAAATCAGAAAAAAAATAAGAAATTCTACCAGTGAGAGTTGGTGTTACAACATTAGCGGCACTTTCTATAAAGATAACACGTGTTTTAAAAAATAATTTTCCTAAAATTATTGTAGCAAGACACACATCAGCACCAGTAGAAATTATTAACTTTGGTTTTTCTTTTAAAAGAATTTTGAAGGATTGATAAAAATTAATAATAGTACGAAAAAAATTTTTTCTAGGATGCATTATGAAGTAATCTTTAGTTTTTTTTTTTAAGTATACTTGGAATGTTACATCATATTTATTTTTGAAATTAATTCCATTTAGAGATTTAATAAGTTCATTATAATGACCACCAGGTGAGTATATTAAACAGGTTTTGCTTTTAATAATCATCGTTTAATTAAAAAATTTTTAATATTTTTATTTTTGTCTTTAATAATTAAAATTTTATCATTTTTACTAAAATGTTTATTATTTAACTCAAAATTATCATAACAATAAATATCTAAAGGAAATTTATTAATGAATGAATATATTCTTAGATAAGATAAAAATAAGTTAAGAAAAAAAAAGCTTTTAATACTTTTATTAAAAAAAATTCTCAAATCTACATCAGAATTAATCTTTATAATTTTTTTTTGTGAGGATAAAGATCCAATGACTATTGCCTCATCTAATGTTTTAAATCTTAAAACTTTATCAATAATCTTTTTATATATATCATTCATTTTTTCTAAATTATTAGTATAATTTAAGGAATATCTGTTAATTACCCAAAATTGACATAAAAAAATCCAAAAAAAAGTATGCACAAGGAAGAAGCTTAACAACAAACTAAATTTTAAAAAATAGAAAATTAAAAAAATAAATAAGATTTCGGTAATGACTCTAAAAGATAATTCTTTCAACTGCATTCCTCTCATACCTTGAAAAATCCAATTGACAAATAAAACTATTATGAATGTATTTATAATATTATTAATTTTAGGATACTTTATAAAATATTTAAATTTTTTTTTATACATAGTTTTAATCACTACTTTTAATTAAACTTATTTCATAAATTATAACTAAAAAAAACATGTAAAGAAATAATCTGTAAATATCATTAAAAATATTATTTAACAGCGATTGGCCAAGAATTACTGAAAAAAATAAAATTGATAAAACTTTTAGTTGCTTATCTATATGAGAGTTTTGAATTTGCGATAAACATTTGATCAGATAAATAAATATAATTATTATAAAGACAAGACCTGGTAGGCCTCCCTCAAAATAAAAACGTAAAAATTCATTGTGTGGAGACTCTATGACAAATAAACTTGTATTATTTATAATATATCCAAAACCTAATACACCCTTATCTTTAAACACTGTATACCAAAATTGAATTGAATCAAACCTACCCGAAGAAAAATTTTCTTCATTGTCAAAAATTCTTATATAAAAACTATTTTCAATAAAATAACTAAAAAGATAAAAGATGATAAATAAAATCATAAAAATAAAAATAACTTTTATAAAATCAATAATTTTTTTGTTTTTCTTTATAAGTGCCGAAATTAAAAAGAATATAACGATAATAGCAATTACCTGTCTGCTAGCAGATAAAAAAACCATTGTTAAAGCTAAAAGTGAAGTGATAATTAAAAAATTTTTTTTAAATAAAGAAGTCGTTTTTATATAAAATGTGTAAGATAAAAATAGATAAACTAAACAATTAATTGAATGAGTTGTTATTGAGTCTGTAAACCCATATCTTGTATAAGATGCATTAGAGTAAAGAGAGTATACTTTACTAACATCAAAGTTTAAAGCATAAATTGAAGTTCCTATTACATAAACTGAAAATAAAATAAAAAAAATATTTAAAAATTTTTCATAATTAATTTTTGGAACTACATATTTTGTGAAGATTATAATTGGAATAATTGTTAAAAATTTATATCCTCTAAAATAAAAATTTTGATCTAATGATAATAAAAATGAGATCAAAATTAAAATGAAAAATAAAATAATAAGTGATGATTTATTTTGATCACTTTGTTTTTTTAAATTCAAATCATATGAAAAAAAAAAAAATAAAAAAACTATTACTAGAAAAATGATAATAGCAGGTTGACGAAGCTGATTACCTTCGACAAAAGCACTTGGTAATAATGAAAGTATTATTAATAAAGCAAAATAAATTTGTGATAATAAATCATAGCTTTTATTAGATTTATTCATATATTTTTTTTATATTTTTATTCAAAATTTTTTTATCTTTTAAAATAAATTCTTTTGAATATTTAATAACATTTTCACTTTTGAAGTTTGTTTTAAGAAATTTAATAAATTTACTTACATTTTTTGATGGGTTTTTAATTTGAATGATAATGCCATTTTTTTTAAAAACTAATTTCTTTGCTGTTCCAACATTAGTTGTAAAAATCGGTACACCACTAGTAAGAGCTTCTTTAATAATAAATGGATTTACCTCACTTTCAGATACAAATAAAACAGCATTGCTACTATTATAAACTGTTGGCATTAATGAACTTTTGATTTTTTTTATAGGCAAAATAAATTTTTTTAATTTCTTATCTTTAATATAATCGTTAATTTCATTATATAATTCTCCATGACCCACAAAACATAATTTAAAATTATTTTTAATATATTCATCTTTTTGAATTGCTTTTTCAAATAAACGTAATGCAGATAATGGTCTCTTTCCAACAGATAGTCTTCCAACAACTAAAATTATTTTTTTTTTTTCACTTTTAAAAAAACTAGAGTTACTTGATTTTTTGAAATCAAATACTGGTGGCAAATACCAAAGTTTTTTTTTAAGTTTGTTATGTCTGGATTTATACAAATCTCTACTAAAAATCCCAGCAAATGATAATTCGTCTACAAAATACTTTATTATAATTCTCTCAATTTTAATGAAAAAATAAACAAGCATTTTCAAATATGGATAGTTGTGCTTAAAAACCTCAAATGTTTTTGTATGCACCGTGACTATTATTTTTCTTGTTTTTACTATTTTAATAAAAGGAGCAAAATATAGCCTGTGAATATGAAAATTACTATTAATAAACTTTTTTTTATTTTTTTTTAAAAATAAAAATAATTTTATTGAGAATGTAATCCAATTATGTGATTTTGAAATAGGGTAAAAATGAACAGTTGTTCCAGAAATGTTAAGAATTTTTTTTTCCCCAGAACCTAATGATAATAGATAAATTTTATTAAAATATTTTTTTTGTAATTTAATTAAATTTTCAACGTATTTAACGCCTCCACCTTGATCAGATGAGGCTATGTAACCATTATAAATATTAACAATTTTTTTCATGATTATCGATTATATTAAAAATTTCATTTAAGCTTTCATTGGAATAATTATTATTTTGTACAGTATAAATTGGGTAAATTTTAGATATTTTTTTATAAAGTTCTTCTCTTAGTTTTCGATTTTTATCGTAAAAAACGTCTGGTCTATCTTTTTTAATTAAATTTAAATCTCTCTGTATAATTATGTAAATAGTATTGCTCGGCATTAACTTAAATAGAGTTTTTGCATAAAAACCAAAAATAAATTTTTCTGATTTAGTATCTACAGAAATATCCACCAGTGTATCAATTAATGATCTATCAGCTACTAAAGAAAATTTAGATATTCTAAATCTAAATATTATTTCTAAAAATTGATCAATCCATTGAAAAAATAAAAACAAAATTGACAATATTTTATTATTATGAAAATCATGATAACCTATTTTTGTACCATTAATTATTTCTTTATAATTATGTCCAGTTAGCTTGGTGATTAACAACAAAGGTTTAGAGGTATAATTTCTATATCTACTCCAAATATGTTTAATTTTAATTTTTTTTTCAATATCTTCTATTATTTTAGTTGATAGATACGTTTTTCCAGTACCATCTAAACCAGATAAACAAATACATTTTTTTTTTGAAATAGTCATAGCAATTATCTATCTAAAAACATTTTTAATTTGTAAATAAGATCATTCTCATCTTCACATATGTAAGTATTAGTTTTAGTGACATGCTCAGTAATTCCAGGTGTGTTCAAAACAAATAATGGAATTTTTGTTTTTAATGCATCGTCAATTACAATAGGTGTATCTGATCTTGTAATTTTAAATGGTAATACATTTAATGTGCTTTTTTTTATTTTTTCTTTTAGCAATTTTGAAGAGTAATATTTTGTATCTAAAATTATATTTTTATTAAATTTCGAACATAAAACTTTCTTTTTCAAATCAATCATATTATTTTTTAGATGATTTTCATTATTATTTCTAATTAGTAAATTAAGATAAAGATTAGGTCTTTTATGAACTAATAGCTCAAATGCATTAAACACAATATCTAGACCTCTTAAGTTGAGTGGTGGTCCAAAGTAAGTTAAAAATATCTTTTTTTTTTTACTAATTAATAACTTTTTTTTCATACTGATTGTTTTATTAAAAGGGATAAATATTTTTCCTCTAGATAAACCTATTCTTTGATATCTCTTTTGAGCCTCTTTACTCAAATAAATTAAATTTGGAGAGCCTGCTAATTTGTAGCCAATTTTTAATAAAAAACTCGGTATGAAGCTTACAAATAGAGGAAGGAATAATAAATTAAATTCTTTTAAAAAATCTAAAAAAGATATTCTCAAAATCTCTTTAAAGTTGAATCTATTATTTCCAATTATTAAAGTTAAATTTTTGAATTCAGAAAATCTTAGTGGAAGTAATAATTCATGAGATCCAATAACTATTAAAATTTTATTAGGTTTGATGAATAATATAGTTTTTTTAAGTTCACTTGATGGGGAATTAAAGTTAAAAATTTTTTTAATATTTATTATTTTATGTTGATTGACAAATTTTTCTTTTCGATCTGAGATTATAAATAAATCATTTTTGTTTGAATTGTAGTGATCACAAATTTTATTTACAGAATTCCATGGCTGGCTTCTTAAAACTTTCTTCTCAAAACCAAAGCAAATTACAACTATTTTATTTTTTTTTGCCAATTAACTGCATTCTTTAAAATTAAATTTAAATTATTATATCTTGGTTTCCATTTTAAGATTTTTTTCATTTTATTTGTATTTGAATAACTAATAACAATTTCTCCTTTACGAGCATTTTTAAATCTAATCTCTGTTAATTTATTGATATATCTTTTAAATAAATTGGCAATCTCCAAAACAGAACTTCCTTTACCATAACCACAATTAATTAAGAATGATTTCTTTTTTTTACTTAAAACTTCTAATGCTCTTAAATGAATTGACGCTAAATCGCTTACATGAATAAAATCTCTCAGGCATGTTCCGTCACTTGTTTTATGTTTATTTCCAAAAATATTTATTATTGGTTTTTTTGTCAACGCTTGTTTAGATAATATATTAAAAAGACTATTATTTTTTTTATTTGTTATACCAATCTTCCCGCTAGGGCTTGCCCCTGCAACATTAAAATATCTTAAAATTGCATAATTAAAATTATATTTTTTTGAATATTTTTTAATTAAAATTTCAGATTTTAGTTTTGTCCATGAGTAATAATTGATTGGATTTGTTTTCATTGTTTCTTTTGCAGCAGTTTTAATATTTCCATAAACACCAGCTGTTGATGAATAGATAAAATTTTTTACTGTTGAATTTTTTATTGTTTTTAATAAATTTAAAGTTCCTGATACATTATTTTTATAATATTTTTTTTTGAACTTTTGAGACTCAATAACATCAATAAGACCTGCGAAATGTATAATAGTTGAGATATTATTGTCTACAATAATTTTTTTTAATAATTCAATATTTGAAATATCTCCTTTTATAAAATTTGCTTTTTTATTTAGTAAAGATTTATAGCCAGTTTTTAAATTATCTAAAATAATTACATTTTTTTTTATTTTAATTAATTGTTCTGTTACATGGCTACCTATATAACCCGCTCCACCTGTAACTAAAATTTTACTCATTATCAATCAATTCTATACTTTTATTATTAATTGCGTTAAAGTATTTTTGTGTGTTTATTGTGTCTAATCTTACTTAAAAAAATTTTTTAAATAGATAATAGGCTTAATATTTTATTATGAAAAATAATTTAAGAAATATTATTGTATTCTTTATTAATTTTATATTAAAGATTAACGTTAACTTAGCAGTTTTTTTATCAACCTCTATTTCTACTTTATTATATAAACAAAAAATAATTTCAAATTTTGATGGTGAGGATTGGATTTATACATGGGGTAAATCTTCAATAGTAACAGATCAAACTCTATATTCACCGAAAGCAGTTGAAAGATTAAAATCATTATTTTTTTTTGATTATCACCCAACCCATAATGATATAATTTTTAATATTGGTGCTGATAATGGATTAGAAATTGAAACTTTTTGTGAAAAAGTTGGACCACACGGAAAAGTATATGCGATTGAACCGAATCCAGATTGCTGTAGAAGATTAAAAAAATTACAACAAATATTAAATCTTAATAATTTAGTTATTTTACAATATGCAATAGGAGAAAATGAAGAAGATTTGATACTTTCAAATTCAGAAAACTCAATTGAGAGTCAAATTATTAATGAAGATGTTACTAATAACAAAGAACATTTTAAAGTTAATCAAATATCTTTTGATAAGATAATAAAACAATATGAAATAAAAAAAATTGATTATGTGAAAGTAAATATTGAAGGTTATGAAACTAACTTTTTAGAGGGTTATAGGTATTTACAACCTAAAGTCAAAAATTTCTGTATAGGATGTCACGATTTTTTATCACCCCCAAAAAAAACTTTTGATACAGTAAAATCTTGGTTAATTAAAAATGATTATCAAATTAATTTTTACAAAAATTATAAAAAGTTAGAAATTTTTGAAAAATATTATATCTATGGAAAGTCAAAAACTTAATAAATCAAAAGAATAATATCAATAATTATTTATTAATAATTTTTCGACTTTAATTGAATGTTACTAAAGTGCCTATAAGAATTAGGCCCCAGTATCCAGATAGTACTAAAAATATACCAGTTTTTAGTTTATTTTTTTTAATTTCTGAAGGTAGTTTTTTTAATAATTCAGGCACTGATGTCTCTAATTAACACGACATTAATATTTGTCAAATAATACTTAAAAAATTTTAATCAATCAATTTAGTAGATGGTTGCTCCAAAGACCTTAACATCATCCCCTTCAACACCAAGGACTAACCTCCCAAGGAACTCACCTTCAATCTCTTTACTTCTTTGTTTGAACAATACAGTAATATTTTGACCTCGTCTTAAGCAGCCAAAAGCCTCATAATCTTCTTTTAAACTTGTCAAAAGCTTATTGTTAGCCCACTGTTTTCCAAGCTCCACTTCATTTGCTCCAAAAAGCATTTGAGTTCCAAAATCTTTGGTAAAGCCACCATAATCTTTCATATTGGAAGTTTTAACTAAATTATCCCAAATAGGATTAGCAATTGCTATAATCTCATCATCAGATTTCTCTAATAGATTCATAATTTAAGTTTTTGGTTTAAGAAGCTTTTCTCTTCTCGTTCTCATCAACTATGTGATAAACGGGCACTTTCTCCAGTGAGAATTTACCAGTTTTAGGATCACGTCTTGAAACTGTTAAGCAATGCCAATTATCATCATCAAGTTTCATATGATCACCTCTGTAATAGTAACCAGGCCAACGTGTTTCTTCACGGAACATAGTGTGTTCAGTTACACATTGAGAAGTTAATGCTCTGTGTTTTAATTCCCAAGCTCTCATAAGTTGGTGTAAATCTTCTGCACCTACTTTTTCTAAATCTTCTTCTAACCAAGCAAGTAATTCTAAGCCTCTCTTAAGCATATTGCCATTAGTCATGTAGTTAGTTGCAATTCCCCCAACATATTCGTCCATAATTCTTTGTAGACGTTGAAGACCTTGAATAGGTGAAATGTAACTAGGTGAAACTGTTCCACCAGTAATTTCATTTTGAGCTACTTGATAAGTCTCAAGAGGTTTAAATATAGCAGTTTTAAAGTCTTCACACTGTTTATCTGTAACTTTAATACCTTCTGCTTTTTTATCCTCAATATATTTTACAGCAGCTTTTGCAGCTAAACGACCTTCAGTAAATGATCCAGAAGAAAACTTATGGGCACTTCCACCTACAGTATCACCTGCACCAAAAAGACCATCAATTGTTAACATTCTGTTATAACCCCAG
>Ga0209223_10004719_pt1 | contig 12305 bp, 7 predicted proteins | sample COG_06_FD_184750 | JGI IMG/M metagenome (GOLD analysis project Ga0209223, IMG submission 184750) | Pelagic Microbial community sample from North Sea - COGITO 998_met_06 (SPAdes) (version 2) | ecosystem: Environmental > Aquatic > Marine > Neritic zone/Coastal water | place: Helgoland, sampling...
CAACAATCGTTGAAGCCATTTTAATATTGATTTTGGATAAGAATTATTCCCCTTTCTCCATTTTGTTTTTCAACTGTGTTAAAGCATCTAGATCTCCTAAAGTAGATTTCTCGACGTTTACATTTACTTTCTTAATTGCAGAATTAGCTGATGATCCACTAGTACTACTAGATTTTGATTTAGTACCGGTTCCTTTTGCAGGACGGTTGTCTTCAATATCTTCGAAAGTTTTAGTATGAGAAACAACGATCTTACGAGCGTCTTTATTGAATTCTATTATTTCGAATTCTATTGTTTCTTCTACTTGTGCATTAGAACCATCTTCTTTTCTCATATGACGAGCTGGACATATTCCTTCTAGACCATATGGTAAAGAAACAATTCCTGACTTGTCTTTGTTTTCGATGATTGTTCCTTGATGACTAGTTCCTTCAGCGAAAGTCTTAGAGAATACTTCCCATGGATTTTCTTCTAATTGCTTGTGACCTAAAGAAATGCGACGATTTTCTCTGTCTATTTCAAGAACGACAACATCCATTGGATCATCTACCTTACAGAATTCTGAAGGATGCTTGATTTTCTTTTGCCAAGATAAATCAGAGATGTGGATTAATCCGTCAACTCCTTCTTCTAACTCAACAAAAACTCCAAAGTTTGTGAAGTTTCTAACTTTAGCTGTATGCTGTGTTTTTACAGCAAACTTGCTTTCGATAGCTTCCCAAGGGTCTGGCATTAATTGCTTAATACCTAAAGACATTTTTCTTTCTTCTCTATCTAAAGTTAAAACAGCAGCTTCAACTTTATCTCCTACTTTCAAGAAATCTTGAGCAGAACGTAAATGTTGAGACCAGCTCATTTCAGAAACGTGAATTAGACCTTCGATACCTGGAGCGATTTCAACAAACGCACCATAATCAGCCATAACGACAACTTTTCCTGTTACTTTATCTCCAACGTTTAAATCACCACTAAGTGCATCCCAAGGATGAGCTTGTAATTGCTTTAAACCTAATGCAATTCTTTTCTTTTCATTATCGAAGTCAAGAATTACAACATTTATTTTTTGATCTAATTCTACAATTTCTTCTGGGTGATTAACACGTCCCCAAGATAAATCAGTGATATGAATCAAACCATCAACACCTCCAAGGTCAATAAATACACCATATGAAGTGATGTTCTTAACAGTTCCTTCCAATACTTGACCTTTCTCAAGACCAGAAATAATTTGTTTCTTTTGTTCTTCCAACTCAGCTTCAATAAGAGCTTTGTGAGAAACAACAACGTTTTTAAATTCTTGGTTGATCTTAACAACTTTAAATTCCATGTTTTTACCTACGTATACATCGTAATCTCTAATTGGCTTGACGTCAATTTGAGAACCTGGTAAGAATGCCTCTAAACCAAATACGTCAACAATAAGTCCACCTTTAGTTCTACATTTAACAAAACCAGTGATGATTTCACCTGTTGCAAGAACTTCGTTTACTTTATTCCAAGCACTATGTACTCTTGCAATTTTATGTGAAACAACTAATTGACCATACTTGTCTTCTTGAGTCTCAACATAAACGTCAATAGTATCACCAACTGCTAAGTCTGGATTGTAACGAAATTCATTTGAAGCAATAACTCCTTCTGATTTTGAACCGATGTTTACAACAACCTCTTTTTTGTTCAATGAAATAACTGTTCCTGGTATTACTTCTCTTTCCGCAATAGAATTTAAAGTACCTTGGTAACGGTCTGACATTTCAGAACGTTCAGCTGATGTATAACCGTCTAATGCTAAAGCATCCCAGTCAAATTCTGCAGTTCCCTGCGTTTTAATTTCTTGTGCCATTTTGGCTTAATGATTTGTATTTCAAGTTATCTATCTACCTTGAAAGAATATGTTTCAATGTTGCAAATTGATAGATTTTGCAACTATTATCGTGCAGAGCTTTTCTATACGAGGGGGCAAAGATAAGTATTATATTTGATTAATAACTCATTAGAATAAAAAAAACACTTCCATATTGAAAGTGTTTTTAATAGTTGAAGAGCTTGTGTTTACAGGCCTTCTGCTTTTTTCTTGTATTCTAATGCTTTTTCAGAATTCCCAAGATTTCTATGTAATTGGAATAATATATTTAATACAGCTTTGTCTTCTGGGTTGTTACTGATGTAATTTTCTAATGGAGAAACTGCACGACCGTATGCGTCTTGACTTTGTTTAATCATCTGATCATAATTAGGGTCTCCTAGTTTTAATTTTCTAGCATTGGTGTTTAAGTCACCTGCCCAGCCAACAAGGTGAGCGCCTAGTTGGTATTGAGCGTTGGCATAATTAGAGTCAATCTCAAGCGCTTTTGTTAAAGCATCTTCTGCTTTCTGATTTTCACCTAGATCAATATATATTGTACCTATTGTATAGTATAACCGCTTATTATTAGGGTCATTTTTTATTGCATCTGACAATGCTTTTTCTGCTCCAGCGGCATCTCCAGCATCAATGTTAGTATTCACCAATTCTAGTAATAAATCTTTGTCTGTTGGATTATCCTTTCTTGCTGCTGCGATGACTTCTTTTGCCTTGTCAAGGTTGCCTGCTTTTCTGTATGCACTTGAGGCTAAAATCGCAGAAGCTGTTCCCCTGTAACCTACCTTCGATAATTTCTCATATCCTTCAGCGGCTTTTGTGAACTTAGAAGATTTTTCATAACATAATGATGCGTTATAAATTGCTGAACTATCGAGAACGTCAATTGCATCATTGTACATTGCTTGATATTCGTACAATTGAGCAGCTTCTTCAAACTGTTCGGTGCCGTAGAGTGAACCTGCAAGTCCGTTTATCATTAAAATTTTCTTAATAACGGCATTATTGATTTCATCCTTGTATTTTTTTCCTAGTGGGAATCCCTTTTTAAAGGATGCTGCAGAAGTTGCAATTGCATCTTCGCCAGCTAAAGCAATAAAGGAGGTGTCCATTGATTGCATTCCAACAGTTAAAAAACTTGCGTAAATTTCACCTTTCAGCCAAAGTGTTTTTTGACTGTTCTTTGTGTCTTCATGAGCCGCTGCTAAATCGATAAATTCTTTAGCTTCAATTAAAGATTTTTTTGCAGCGTCAATATTAGATCTCATCATGGCCGGTATGAATTGATTCTTATAAACTACTGCAGCACTTGTCTCATTTTTCTTTTGACCAAACGAGGTGTTCGAAATTGTAATTACTCCCAATAAGAGAATAGAGTTTTTTAATGAAAATTTCATATGTTCTTTTTTATATATGATTCAATTATTTTGATTATTCCACAGATCCATTTTCAATATCCGTGCCATCTTCTGGTAAAACTTCTGCGGACTCAATATCATCTTCTTCATCATCACTTCTTGGCACTCTTGCTACAGCAGCTATTTCAGACTTACCTTTTAGGTTTATTAGTCTTACGCCCTGAGCAGATCTACCCATTGTGCGGATGCTGTCAATGTGCATTCTTATTGTAACTCCAGATTTAGTAATAATCATTAAATCCTCATCATCAGTTACATTCTTAATTGATAATAAAGCTCCTGTTTTATCAGTGATATTTAATGTCTTTACACCTTTGCCACCACGATTTGTTACTCGGTAAATTGGTTCATCATCTGTTGGGTCGTTCAGGTAAGTTCGTTTACCATATCCTTTTTTCGAAACAACTAAGATTGTAGAGTGAATGTCTTCGACACAAATCATTCCAATTACTTCGTCCGTGTCAGTAGAAAGTTTAACACCGCGAACTCCAGCAGCATTTCTCCCCATTGCTCTTACTTTTTCTTCGTTAAATCGAATTGCTCGACCACCTGAAGTTGCAAGAACTATTTCATTAGAACCATTCGTCAATTTAGCTTCTAATAATTCATCGTTGTCACGAATCGTAATAGCATTGATGCCATTTGTTCGCGGTCTTGAATATGCCTCCAATGATGTTTTCTTAATAACACCTTGCTTCGTACACATTACGATGTAGTATCGATCAACTAAGTCTCCAAGGTTTTCTGCTAAACCTTTATCAATATCAGCTTGAACTGCTGGCCTCTTAATGAATTCAGGATCTTTAACGTCACCTGTGTTGATGAAGGCCATAACCTTGTCATCTTGACTTATATTCAGTAAATTTTGTATAGCTCGACCTTTACTAATTTTCGATCCTTCCGGAATTTCAAATACACGCATCCAGAAACATTTCCCTTTCTCCGTGAAGACTAATAAGTAATTGTGGTTTGTGGCAACAAATAATTCTTCTAAGAAATCCTTATCACGTGTTGTAGATCCTTTCGATCCCATTCCTCCTCTGTGCTGAACTTTATATTCAGCAAGACTTGTACGTTTGATATATCCTGCATGAGAAATAGTTACAACTACTTCTTCATCTGGGATTAAATCCTCAATTCTCATTTCATTCGCAGAGTATTCAATTATAGAGCGTCTTTTATCTCCATACTTATCTCTAACGTGAACAAGCTCATCGGTGATTATTTTCATTCGACGTTCTTTGTTTGCAAGAATATCTTTTAAATCAGTGATGAGGGTCATTAATTCATCGTATTCACCTCTTAATTTATCTTGTTCAAGACCTGTCAATTGACGCAGTCTCATTTCAACAATTGCACGTGATTGAATGTCACTTAATTTAAATCTTTCTTTTAATTTAGCCTTAGCTTCATCAGGACTCTTTGATGCTCTAATTAAAGCAATCACTTCATCAATATTATCGGAAGCGATTATTAAGCCTTCTAAAATATGTGCTCTTTCTTCAGCTTTTCGTAATTCAAATTTCGTTCTTCTAACAATAACTTCATGTCTGAATTCAATGAAATGGCGAATCGTATCACGTAAATTAACCATGACAGGCCTTCCATTAACTAAACAAATGTTATTAACTGAGAATGAGCTCTGTAGAGACGTGTACTTATACAATTTATTTAAAACTACGTTTGGGATTGAATCGCGTTTCAATTCATATACAATTCTCATCCCCCTTCTGTCGGATTCATCACGAATATCAGAAATCCCATCAATTTTTTTATCATTAACCAAGTCAGCGGTCTTCTTGATCATATCTGACTTATTCACTTGGTATGGAATTTCAGTTACGATAATAACTTCCTTTCCGCTTTTAGTCTCTTCGATTTCTGCTTTAGCTCGCATTACAATTTTTCCGCGACCTGTAAGTAATGCACTACGAACACCTTCGTAGCCATATATTATCCCACCTGTTGGGAAATCTGGTGCTTTTACATGTTCGAGTAGCTCATCATCAGTAATGTCGTTGTCTTCGATATAACCAATCATCCCATTGATAACTTCAGTCAAGTTATGTGGAGCCATATTGGTAGCCATACCAACGGCAATACCACTGGCACCATTAACCAATAGATTTGGAATCTTTGAAGGAAGAACAGTTGGTTCTGAGATACTATCATCAAAATTCGGAGCGAAGTCAACTGTGTCTTTGTCTAAGTCACTAAGCATTTCTTCGGCTATCTTACGTAATCTTGCTTCGGTGTAACGCATTGCTGCAGGGCTATCACCATCAATAGAACCAAAATTTCCTTGTCCATCAACCAAAGGGTATCGTAAAGACCAAGATTGAGCCATACGAACCATTGTGTCATATACAGAGCTATCACCATGCGGGTGATACTTACCAAGTACTTCACCGACAATTCTAGCCGATTTCTTATGTGCTTTGTTTGAATAAACTCCTAAGTCTTGCATGCCGTAAAGTACACGTCTATGCACCGGTTTAAAACCATCACGGACATCAGGTAATGCTCTCGAAACAATAACAGACATTGAATAATCAATGTAAGCTGATTTCATTTCATCTTCGATGTTGATTTGGATTATTCTTTCTCCGTTTTCCATCCTAATTAATCTTTTATTTTTGTACACCATATCGGTGTGATTATGCAAGCTTCGAAATTAGTGAATAAAAGGATTGAATTTACATAAAACGAAAAGCTATTTACTAACAAAAAAGTGTGGAAAATTGACGTTTGAATAGACTTATTAACAATTTTATTCGTTGTATATTTGTATGTGGTATAAAATGACCATTTTTATGTAAGTATTCTTAATACGATACTTCAAAAAAAAATAAGGATAAATAATTATGGAAGCAAAATTTTCGCAAAGAGTTAAAGATGTTATAAGCTTTAGTAGAGAAGAAGCGCTTCGATTGGGCAGTGACTTTATTGGTGTTGAGCATTTACTATAGGGCTAATAAGAGAAGGTGATGGGAAGGCGATAATTTTGCTAAATGAGTTTCAATTGAATCTTAAAATGATTCGAAAGGAGATAGAAAGTAATTTAAAGAAGAGTTCAGGTGTTCCTGGCACTCAGAATTTAGCAAATATTCCATTGATAAAGCAGGCAGAACGAGTACTGAAATTAACTTACTTAGAAGCAAAGCTTCACAAGAGTAAGATGATTGGAACCGAACATTTATTGCTGTCAATTTTGAAAAATGAAGATAGCGTTGCTTGTAGTATACTTAATAAATATGGGGTGATTTATGATAATGTAAAAGACGAATTAGATATTATGAAAGAAGAAGAGATTAACCCAAAAGCTGAATTTCCGGGTGGAGATGAAGCTGAAGGTTCAGGGGAATCGTATTCAGCTCCTAAGAAAAGTGGAGAAACGAAATCAAAAACACCTGTATTGGATAATTTTGGTAGGGATTTGACTGTCTTGGCAGAAAATGGAAAACTTGATCCTATTGTGGGTAGAGAGAAGGAAATTGAACGTGTAAGTCAGATTTTGTCAAGGAGAAAGAAAAACAACCCAATTCTCATAGGTGAGCCGGGTGTTGGTAAAAGTGCCATCGCAGAAGGTTTAGCACTAAGGATTGTACAACGTAAAGTTTCTAGAATTCTCTTTGGAAAGCGTATCGTATCTCTTGATCTTGCGTCTTTAGTTGCTGGGACAAAGTACAGGGGGCAATTCGAAGAGAGAATGAAAGCAGTAATGCAAGAAATTGAAAAGAATCCTGATGTAATTCTTTTTATTGATGAAATTCATACAATTATAGGTGCTGGTGGTGCTTCTGGTTCTTTGGATGCTTCGAATATGTTGAAGCCTGCATTAGCAAGAGGCGAGCTACAAGCAATAGGAGCAACTACACTTGATGAATACAGACAAAACATAGAGAAAGATGGTGCGTTGGAGCGTCGCTTCCAGAAAGTGATCATCGAACCTACATCAAACGAAGAAACGGTTCAGATTCTAGATAATATTAAGGAAAGATATGAAGATCATCATTCTGTACGTTATTCACCAGATGCAATAAAAGCCTGTGTTACTTTAACAGAGCGTTATATTACTGATCGTCACTTGCCAGATAAGGCTATAGATGCTTTAGATGAGGTTGGATCAAGAGTACACTTAAAAAATATTAATGTTCCTCAGGAGATTATAGATGTCGAGGAAAAAATTGAAGAACTTAAAGAAAAGAAGAATGAAGTAATTAAGTCTCAGCAATATGAAAAAGCTGCTGAACTTCGTGATGATGAGCGTAAGTTAATTGATGCACTTGATGCTGAGAAAAAGAAATGGGAAGAGGAGTCTAAGAGCAATCGGGTTACAGTGACGGAAGACCATGTTGCCGAAGTTGTTTCAATGATGTGTGGAGTGCCTGTAACACGTATTTCTGAGTCAGAAACGGGGAGACTTGCTAGTATGGCTGAAGAGATTAAATCACTCGTGATAGGTCAAGATGAAGCCGTTGGTAAAGTTGTAAAGGCAATTCAGCGTAACAGAGCTGGATTAAAAGATCCAAATAAGCCAATTGGTTCATTTTTCTTTTTAGGGCCAACTGGAGTCGGAAAAACACAATTAGCAAAAGTTTTAGCACAGTACTTGTTCGATTCTCAAGATTCTTTGATTCGTGTCGATATGTCTGATTATATGGAGAAATTCTCAATATCGCGATTAGTCGGAGCACCTCCAGGGTATGTAGGGTATGAAGAAGGCGGTCAACTTACAGAAAAGGTAAGAAGAAAACCTTATTCAATCATATTGTTAGATGAAATCGAGAAAGCACACCCTGATGTATTTAATTTATTATTACAAGCATTGGATGATGGACATATGACGGATGGTTTAGGTCGCAAAATTGACTTTAAGAATACAATAATTATTATGACATCAAATATTGGTGCACGCCAATTGGCAGACTTTGGAACTGGTGTTGGTTTTGGTACAAAATCTCAATCTGACCAGAAAGAGGAAAATTCAAAATCAGTTGTCCAAGCAGCGTTGAGAAGAGCGTTCTCTCCAGAATTCTTGAATCGTGTTGATGATATGATTATGTTTAATTCACTATCTCGTGAGAACATTCACTTGATTATTGATTTAGAATTGGAGAAGTTGTACGGTCGTATCAATGAGTTAGGTTATACTATTGTATTGACTGAGAAGGCGAAAGACTTTATTGTTGAAAAAGGATACGATGATAAGTTTGGTGCGCGTCCATTGAAAAGAGCTATTCAGAAGCTAATCGAAGATCCATTGGCAGAGGAAATCGTGAATTCAAATTTAAAAGAGGGAGACGTGATCAACATGGATATTAACTCAGCAGGTGATGGGCTCGGGATAGATATTATAAAAGCAAAAAAATCGACAAAGAAGAGTGCTGAATAATTAGCACATAGAATAATTGAATGGGGTAGCTTAATGTTACCCTATTTTTTTGTGCTAAACTTTCTGTAATTATTGAAAATCTCTCTTGTAAAAACGAAATCCACCAACTGCTTTTATGAGTCTAAAATTAGGATGGTTGTCCAGTTCTATATTGGTCGATTTAGAAACCAGATAAACGGGTTTGTCTATATCTCCTGTCAAAAGCCACTCTTGTGCTTTTCTTTCTTCGCGAAGTCCATGAGATAGATCAAAGTAATAGTATTGAGCATAACTTTTGTATCCGTAGGATTCAGCATAACAATCTTCTTGTTGAATTTCTTGATAGAAAGTAATTGCTGGACCTTGAGTAAATCCTTCGATCTTCGGAAGAATAATAAACAATACAAGAAGTAACGTTAATGCAAGTGTACTTGAGGAGATAATAAGACCACGGATAAAATGAGTATTCCTAAATGAGAGAAACGAAAATATGACACCAGTAAGAAAGAAAACACCGATTAAAAATTCAAATCCACTCCAATAAATAGGTGTTCTCATAGAGTCGATAGCGAAATCATCATTCACGTATGGAAAAAGTAATTCTTTGTATTTCAAGATTAATGGTAGTGCAATAAAAATGACGGCCCAAATAATACCAAAGGTTAAGAATAAAATGGATTGATACTTTTTCCAGATTTCTTTATTGTTATATAATTGATAAAAGTAGTATGCAGCTAGAAATGACAAGGGTATATATGTCATTGAAGAGTAATGAATAATTTTAGTAGTTGAAATACTAAAGAGAATTAGCACAACCCAAAATAAAGAAAGCATCCAAACACGAAAGTCAATTGGTAATTGATCGTGCTTACGTCGAAACATTGGTAATGCAATAATAGACATTGGAAAACACCCAATAAAAACTACAATAAAGTGATAATAAAATGGCTGTGCATGTCCTGCGACTGGTTGATTAAATAGCTCTGCTTGATAAGTGATAAATTGACTAATTATACCGAAACCATTTTGACTTACTTCTAAAGTGATCCAGGCGCCTAAAATAATCGTAAAACCAAGGAAGAAGGTCATTATTAATTTCAATCTTGGAAAGGGCTTAAACTTTTTTATGATTAAATAAACAAGTAATGTCAACCCTAGTAGCAGAAAACCTACAGGTCCTTTTGTTATAACACTAAGGCCACTAAAAATACCTGAATACAAGGCGAGCCTGCTAAGTTTTTCATCATTTTTTTGTAGAACGCGAGCCATGAAATAAATGGAAATAAAGATGAAATAGTTAAAAACAGGATCAATGATTCCTGACTTAAAATAGATATGGGGCAGTAGTGTTCCGAAAAAGACCAAGCTCCAGATTAAGCCGAGCTTAGCAGTAAAGTGTTTACGACCAATTAAGTAAAAGCTCAAAAGGTAGAAAAAGCCAAATAATGCATTTGGAAAACGAGCAGCAAACTCATTCACTCCAAAAATCTTCATGGCACCGACTTGTAGCCAAAAGAAAAATGGCGGTTTCTCCCAAAATGGACTGTAATTGATTTGAACACGAAGATAATCACCACTTCTAATCATTTCTCGCGCCGATTCCGCAAAATTGATTTCATCCCAATCAAAGAGATGAGTGTTACCTAGCCCAACGATAAAAAATAATGATAAAATGCCTAATAGGGAAATGCTTTTCCATTTATTGGTAGCAATATTTTCAAACAATTGATTGATCAAAGGCGAATAATCTTTCGGATGAATAATACTAAACTGATGGAGAATATCAATGCGAGAATTCTAAACAGCCAAGTTTTAATAAAATTAGTCTCAATATCCACATTGCAATTCAGTGGTGGAATATCTCCTTTTATTCTTAGAGCAGGATTCAAATACATATGGCTATTACTATTGTAAGCAACTGCGCGTATATATGTATCACTCGATTTGAATTTATAGCTAGCGGAATCAGACTTGATGCTTTTGTGTACAATTTTTCCATTTTGTCCAATAAAAACAATTGAATCGGCCTTATTTGTCAATTGAATAGTGATTACTTCATTCTCTAATAAGCAGCTCACCAAAGTGTTATCGCACTTTTCATTCTTACTTGAAATGGCATAATTTAATCCATTCTTCATCGAATTCATTATTTCATTCGGCCCACGCTTTTCGGAATGAATGATGTTCCAAATTCTAAATGTGGCTTCATTGACAATATCATGGGTATCATCATTTCCCATGATCCAAGTTAGTCTTCCTGCAGAGAGGGCTTTGTCCCAATATTGTTCAGATATTCTATAATGATTAAGAACTTCAGTAAAATGATATCCAACAAGATGTTGCATATCCGAAAAAGATCTTCCACCCGCGAACTTCGGGTGAGCCATTGCGATTAACGCTTCGTTTTCTTTCAGATTTTCGATTATTTTCTGTTTATGGGAAGTTGATTGATATAAGGGGTAATCAAAGTAAGACACCTCCGGTGAATTGATGCTTAGATAATGTGACTTGAATATATTGTAACCGTGTTCGTATACAGGCACGTATAGCTCTGTTCGGGATTTGGCATAAGTACTAATTTTATGATAATTGGAGATTCCAGCAATGTCATAACCTCTTTTTGTATAGCCATCAAATAAATCTTGTTCAGTATTGTGGCCATTAGTTACAGCTTTCCATGCGATAGAATGCGCATGAAAATTTGCACGATACGATGAATCGGGAAGGTTTTGATAGGGATTGTAGATTTTGTCTCCTTGGAAAGCCAAAGGTGAAGGGAAGTTGTAGATTGTTGTATTGATGTAAAATAAAGAAACAATGAACAATACACCGAGTAAAAGAACAAGAGTACTCTTTATTATAATTTTAATTACAGAACGTCCCTTTATTCTCATTTAGAATGAAAAATTTCTGATTTTAGAATTCCTATCTTATTTAAAAAATATTTCCATGAAACACCTAGAACTCCTATTCCGTAAGTAGTGCTGCGTTGGATGTTAATAGAAGATGCGTCATCAAAATATTTGGTTGGACATGTTATTTCCGCAATTTCATATTCAGCATAGAAAATTTGCGCAAGCATTTGATTGTCAAAAATAAAATCATCCGAATTGATATTGTAGTTGATTCCTTCAAGAACTTCTTTTGAAAACATACGGTAACCCGTATGGTACTCGGAAAGTTTTTGGTTCATAAGAATATTTTGGCTAAGGGTTAAAAAACGATTTGCGATGTACTTGTAAATTGGCATTCCACCTTTTAAGGCGCCTTTTCCAAGAATTCGAGAACCAATAACAACAGGATAAACGTCATTTGCAATGAGGTAAGCCATGCTCTCAATTAATTTTGGCGTATATTGATAATCAGGATGAAGCATAACTACAATGTCAGCTCCTAAGTCTAATGCTTTGTTGTAACATGATTTTTGATTACCACCATAGCCTTTATTCGCTTCATGGACGATGATGTGTTTGATACCTATTTCACGACCAAGCTCCGCTGTTCTATCACTACTCTTGTCATCGACAAGAACAACATCATCAACGATGTCAAACGGAATTTCGTCGTATGTTTTTTTAAGTGTTTTCTCTGCATTGTAAGCGGGCAGAATAACTACTAGTTTTTTTCCTTTAATCATTTCTTGAATTGAGTA